>Ga0310345_10000283_pt1 | contig 88952 bp, 97 predicted proteins | sample HC15DNA20500_MG_FD_204667 | JGI IMG/M metagenome (GOLD analysis project Ga0310345, IMG submission 204667) | Marine microbial communities from station ALOHA, North Pacific Subtropical Gyre - HC15-DNA-20-500_MG | ecosystem: Environmental > Aquatic > Marine > Oceanic | place: Pacific Ocean: North... | reverse complement strand
TTGTTTAAATGTTCGCAACTGAATCTCCTGAATTACCTGTTTTATTTGCAAGTGATACATGAAAAATTCTCTTAGGATCTGGATTTGCTTGTATTAAATCAGTAACATAATCCTTGAGTTGTTTTTGCTGTTTTACTTTCGTATACCACGATACTCTTCCACCAAACTTCACTTTCTTTGGTTTTTCAAACTCTAATTTAAAATTTGGGTCTGGTAAAGAATTATGAAATAATCTCTTTCTCAATTTTTTCCATTCAGGCCCAGATGCAAGAGTTATATGTAAATCTTTTATTGGTTTCATATCTGAATTTTTCGTCACAACACTATCTCTCATTTTTGATAATGCTCCCATATCTTTTGAAGATAACATATACTTCAAAACACTTTCAACCTTGACCTCTTCTCTAATGTTATATTTGTTTTTGATTGCTCTCAATAATTCTAATTTATTATTTTTACCAGTTTTAACTGCAAATTCAAGAGCGTGGTTGAGAGCATCTCCTACTTGTATCCCTTTCAGTCCTATTCCCATTAAATCTCTTCCTCCAATTGAAAGATCTTTAATTGATGTCACCGTCATTCTTCTAAGTCTACTAGAAAGAGTAGGTCTATTCTTTACCTTTAAATATTCATCTATATTTGCGATACCTTTATTATCAACATTTTTTATAAATTGGACAAGTTTAAAATCATTTTTTTCTAAAAATGGAGAGTTATCTGTATATGTGACTACACTTTGAACTGCTTCAGCATCATTATTTGATAATCTCATTTTACTTATAACCTCTTTTCCTGCATTTGAACCATATCCATTCATTAACATTCCCATAAATGCGGGAAATGCTTTTTTATCAAGTTTATCAATTGATGCAAGATCAATTTTTCTTAAATTTGATTGTGGTAAAATATGATCAATTAATCCTGTATCAAATAATAATTTAATTCCAATACTAGGTTTCTCTGCTTTAGTAAACATCTTACGAAACTCTTCTTGAAATCTCTCTGCTGAAACTGTTGATATGGACTTTGCATTTTTCTTTATTTCTTCAAATGTTTTTGATTCAATCTTAAATTCAAATCTTGCCGCAAACTGTACCGCACGCAACATTCTCAATGGATCTTCTTCAAATGCAACTGGACTAATCATACGGATTTCCTTTTTCTTCAAATCCGTCATACCTTTTCGACCTATATCAATTACTTTTCCTGTGTCTAAATCTTTTGCAAGAGCATTAATCCAAAAATCTCTTCTTAATTGATCTTGTTGAAGTGTAATTCCCTTTCCTAATTTGACTTCAAAATCCTTATGTCCTTTTCCCGTACTCTTTGAATCTATTCTAGGAATTGAAATATCAATCTCTCCAGAACCACCTTCTGGAGTATACTTAATAATACCAAAAGATTTTCCAACTAGATTTACCTTTCCAAATGGTTGCAAGATTTTACCCAAAGTCTCTAATTCTATTCCAACCACTAAAAGATCTAAATCTTTTGATACTTTTCCTAAAATTTCATCTCTTACCGCACCACCAATTTGATATATCTTACCGCCACCTCGTTTGACCGCATTTCTTACATCAGTAGAAAGTGTTGCCGCAAGATCATTTTCATGTATTATTTGTTTGAAGGATTTCATGAATACCGTGTGCTATAGATTTATATTTAACCTGTTCATCTTGTTTTTTATTTCCATAAATTGCGTCATTAGCATTCTTTAGATGTTCAGCAAAACCTTTGTGTAATACCATTTCAAATTTAAATTGTCCACCATATCCATTCCCATCTTCTCTAATTCCAATACCTGCAACAGGAATAACTTCTTTTGAACCTTCAACATTATATCCAATATAAGGGTTTCCTTTTTCATCTTTCAATGGTTCAAAACGTTCACTTATTTTACTATAATCATCTGTACCAAATATATGTTTCATTGTATGTGGATCTAAAGAAAGATCCCCAATTGCCATAACTTCTTCTCTTTCAGAAACGCCCTTCAATGGAAAATTACCTTTGATATCAGTCATCATTCCTTCTGTTAATTTAGGATTTTCTAGTATAGCCGTTATTGCCGCATCTTGATAATCTTGGCTAACTTGTCTATGTTCTTTAAGAAATTGTTTAGCTTCTCCATCACCAGCCTTCGCTACTTGATTTAATGCTGTCAACAATACTTTTGATTTATCTCTAGTTAAATCCCACTTTCCGCCCTCTTTCTTGTTTGTTATCAGTTCTTTTAAATCACTAACTTTTTTTGACTTCATTAAGTCTGATAAAGGTGGTTCATTGGGATTAATTTTATCAAAATGTTTAGTTACCGCCTCTACTAATCTATTTCTTTGATTTTCCCCAAATAAAGATGCTTTAATGGGGTCTGGTAACTGGTCATCCCAAGCTTCAAATTTTCCTGTACCAGAATTTAAAAAGTTTACAAGTGTAGATTTTTTTAATGAAACTTCATGAAGAAAACTGCCGCCCTTTCCTTTAACTCTGAAAAAAACATCTGTTGAATACCCTTTATTTTCATCATAACCTTCACCCCACATAGCCTCAACATCTTCTTTTGTATCCCAACAACCAAACTCTATTTCAGAACCTTCTCCATGTTCTTTTTTCAAATAATTAAATATTGCTTTTCTATTTCCGTGTGCCGCATCAACCCAAGAATCATCAATTACTTTTTTCCTTTTTATCTTCCCCTTCTTATCTTTTTTATAATCAGGGTATGTGTCTTCTAAATCTTTATTATATTTTTTTAAAACATCTCTAAATTGATCAGCATCTTTATCATCCATTGTTGTCATAGCCATTGTCATCAATTCTCCCGCTTGAGCAAAGATTTTACCAGCACCGCCCTTAACATCTGAATAATTCTGATATTTTCCTGACGCCGCACCAGAGGCTTCACAATTTGCCATTCTTTCAATAAGATCAAAAACTCTAGGAGACACTTTTTTTCCACGCAAATTATCTGGAATTTTAAATCTATCTGGTGGAGGGCCCTGAGTGGCAAATTTAACATTACCTAAAAATTCTTCTAAGTCTTTTCCTTTACCAATTGGTTCATTCACTCTATCACTATTTTGTGCATCTTCAATACTTACTGTTTCAGTTTGTCTATGTTTATTTTTTTGATCGGATGTTTTTTCTTTTACTGTTGGTTTTTTCTCTGATTTTGTAACTACAGATTTTGCATTTTGAGTGTCAGATTTTACTCTTTTCTTTTTTGATTCAGAGGGATGTCGAAAATCGTGTGGGACTTCATCTTTACTATAACCATGTTTCTCAGCTTTATCATCTTTCTGTTGGGTTTTTCTATCTAATTTTTGAATTTCTTCACCACCTGTCGGATGAGTTCCATTAACCCAAGCTGTAGCATGGATTGCATCATTAAAATATTCTCTTTTATTTTCACCATTTTTAACACCAACCCAAGAACCACTATTACTTTTATATATTACACCTCTTCTTAATTGTTTAAATCCTTGATGTTTCTTATCTTTTTGCTGCTTTGTGTGATGGGCATGTTGATCTACATGATATGCGTGTGGGTCTTTTGATTTGGAGTCTTTATCTATATAAGGGCCTGACTCTTCCCTTATAAATTGATTAAATGATTGTGGCATAACTCAATATCCTGCTATAATTAAAGATTATAACTATTTATGTTTATAAAAATTGTCTCTTGAGTTATCTTGAAAGGAGTTTGAAGGCATTTTCTAATCCGCCGATGAGATAATTTTTCCCTAATTTTACATCTGCGATTTTTCCAGCTGGTTCTCCCCGAATGCTTTTCATATTTTTTAAATAATCCTTCATTGCCTTCATATTGGGATTTGCTGCTTTGGGGATTTTTACTATTCCACTTTTTTCCATATATTCTAAATGTTCACCACCCCTTAATGTAATGAGCCATTCTTTTCCTCCTGCACCAGGACCATGATCCCAACTTATAATATCAACAAGTGGTACTCGTAATTTTTTAGCCATCGCTCCAATATCTGCTTTAGTAAGACCATTACCTTCTGTTAATATTTGTTTTGCGATATTTTCAATTGGGCCGTCATAATCTTCAACATACTTGTTTAATTCATATTTACCACTATCCATTCCATAAATCTGCATGTGTAATCTTTTTTTAACAGATTTACCATCCTTTGTTAAATTGACTTTTTTGATAGCGGTTTTGCCGGGTGATGGTTTTCTTTGCCCAAATGTAACTTCTCTGTCCCATGAATCTTGATCTACATCAAAACCATGAGCTTTTTTGGTGTGATCTTTTGCATGTTGAACTGCTGCGGAAAAAGTTGGATGATATATGTCATATGGTTTTCGTGCTTCTTCAATTCCTGCTTGGGCTTTATTGGATTTTTCAACCTCTTTCATAGAATCTTTTTTTGAAACATTACTTTTATTTTTCTCAAATTGTTTATAATTTTTATTTTCTCTCATTGGATTGTCAGAAATCTTAATCGTTGGATGATTCACTTTAGCTTTAGAAAGGGTACTCTTAACACCACTTTCTATTCCCTTTTCAACATGTAATGTATCATCTTTCCATTTAAATTTTCCTGAATGATTCTTTAAATGTTTATTAATTTTTTCTTTGTATGCTCTATTAGGAGTTACAAATTCTTCTAACACTTTTCCATCTTTGTAATGGGCGGCATGTTTATGGTCACCTCCCCCTTTACGAATCTTATTTAATTTTCCATCATCCTGATATCTACTTGTACTATAATGTTGACCAGTTTTTGTATTTTTAATAGTATACTGCGGTCTTTTTAAACTTTTTAGTAACTCTATGCTTTCCTCTACCTTTCCGCTTGCTTGTTTTTTCCGTTGTTCTTTATAGCGGTTATCTCGTTCTTGATGTATTTTTTCATACTTGTTTTCCATCTCTTTATCGAGACGTTTCGATTTCGCCCATTCAGATTCTTTTTTTGAAATTTTGTTTACTGCTTCTCTTTCACTTCGTTGCCTTCGATCATCAACTTCACCAAGTTCCAATTCTTCTTTAGGACCATATCCCTTAGGCGTTACATCTGTTATTTCTACACCTCGTAGTCTCGCACCCTTTCTCATACGTGCTGCAACTTCTGGTTTTGGATTACCTTTTTTGTCAAAGAACTTTGCGAGATGAGGTGGTAATTTTGATGCTTCATCAAAATTGAAATCTTCTTTCATCAATTTCATACCCATTCTTTTTCGTATGACATTTATCTGCTTGATGATCTCTTTTTGTTTTGGTGAACCAGGCATAGATTTCAACCCCTTCACCATCAATGCATACATATCTGCTGTATCTGATGATCCTTCTACAAGTTCTGTTTCCTGATAAGATTTAAACGTTTTCATTTCTTTAGTGCATATCCTTTTTCATCTCGATACTTTATAATATTTTTTGCATCTTCTTTATCTTTTTTAGACATTCCATGTCCATAATTTCCATAATTGGGGGAATCTGGCATTTTATTCACTTTCCCGCCCCTCTTCTTAAATTTCGCTATTGCATCAGCAAAGTTTGATTTATTTTCCTCTTCACCCATGATATGAAAAGTATCTTTAACTCCTTGACTTCTTAAATGCTTATCAACTTTATCTACATGTTTCGCTGGAACATGAAGTTTTCCTTTTTTCCATTTGCCTTCTACATTAATATCAGACAATGCCATCTTTACTTGTAATTCTAGGCCCTCATCTACAGTTTCTTGTAAAACTTCTGAATTTTCATCAGGAATTCTTTGTTCTTCTGGTGTCACTTCTGATTGAACTTCTTCTTCGGGGGCGTCGGGTGGATTTGCGGAAGGATTAACTACCTGCAAAACGGCTTTATTTAAATTTTCAAATTTTGATTTCTCAGTAAACCACATAATAGTCTCCGTAATAGTAATAGGTATTTGCTATATTTAGTTAAAATTAAACTTGTCAAAGTCTTTCTTTTTTTCAGTATTCTCTGTGGAAGGAACATCATCATATTCATCTGTCTTTTTAACTTTTTTGCTATTATCAACAACATCATTAATGCCCGTTTGAGCAGATTCTTCAAGATCAAATAGTCTCATTTTCTTTCTATCCACTCCAATCATAAATCTTTTATTATATATTGGGTCACTGTATCTATTTTTTAACTGTTTAACTAAAAATTGACCCAATTCTTCAAGCTCTTCAGTGGATATTATGGCAAACATGAAATCAGCCGTGGCGGGCAAACCAAAAGATTCAGACGTATCTTCTAATCCAATATCTGTAGAAGTAAATCCACTTCTTGTAGTTTGTGTAGCGGAAACGATGGGAACATTATATTCTACTGCGAGACCTCTCAATTCCTCCGCAATAGATTTAATATATGAATAAGAATTTACATATGCTCCTGCTTTGATTCTAGATGAAGTACATATATTTAAATAATCAATAAAAATAATATCTGGTTTAAAATCTCTTTTTAATGCCAATTCATTCAGAAGACTTCTAAAATGTTGGGCTCCTGCTGCGGCAGTTGGATATTCTTTTATAATTAATTTTCCTTTAGCCTTACTTTTCAGCTTTGCAACTTTCTGATCAAAAATAGCCTTTGGTAAATCAGTAATATCATCCATAGAAATATTTAAAAGATTCGCATCAATTCTCATTGCAATCTTTTCTTCTGCCATTTCTAATGTAATATACAATACATTTCTACTTTCATTTAAACAATTAGCCGCAACATGACACATAAACAATGATTTACCTACACCTGTTCCTGCCAATGCGATATTTAATGTCTTTCTTGGTAATCCACCCTTTGTAATTTTATTAAAATATTCTAAATCAAAAGGAATCTTTTCCTCAACTTTATGATAAAAATTATAACGATCGTCACTATCATCTATATAATCATGTCCAATATGAGGATCAAATGTTACTCCTAAAGCATCTGTGAGAATTTCTGGTATCTTCCCCTTATCATCTTTAGTTTTACTATTAGGACTAATGATTTGAACACTCTCCATAATAGCATTATAAATGGATTTATCTTGACAAAATGATTCTGTAGTATTAAGTAACCACTCCTCATCAGATATTTCTTCTTTATTTTCTTCTAAAAATCCAACAAGTTTAACACAACTATTATAATCATCTTCATGAAGATCTGTCCTTTCACTCAAATTGATTACAACTGCCTCTTTTGTTGGGAGATTATTATAAGTCGAAATAAATGAATGTAATTCTTCAAAAAGTGCCTTTTCTCCTTTATCTTCAAAAAATACACCTTTAAGATAAGGTATAACTTTGCGAGTATACGTTTCATTATATAATAGATTTTTTAATATTAAATGTTCAACTCTATCCATCTAATTCTTCTACTCCCACCTGACCATATAAAAATTCTTTTTTGCAAGCTGCATTTATACCATCCATAATATCATCTGTAAAAAACTTTTCTGGATCTGCATAAACCGCCTTTCCATAATGTTTTCCTCCATCTGGAAATTCATATCTATTTGATACCTTCTTTATTATACCATACTTTTCTGCAATGTCAAGTAGGCCATAATATCTATCTAATCCTTTATCATATGTTAAAAGAACATCCACTATTCTATTCTCTTTTGTTAATCTAGATTTATGTGTTTTACAATGTATGATATTACCAACTACTACGTTACCAACTTTTTCCTTTTTCTTTGACAAAAATAATATAGTTGATGCTGCATATTTTAAACCAGATCCTCCACCCATTTCTTTAGTAGGAAACATCGACCCTATTTGATCATAAGTATGATTTGTTACAATCATAGGAATTCCCGCTCTTGCAAGTCTCAAAGTTAAAACTCTAAAAGCTCCTTTTAAAGCGGGGGCTCTTGTCATATCTCTTTTATCAGAACCACTAGTAGTGTCTTCCATCTCTTTAGTAGTTGACAAATTACCCAAAGAGTCTAGACACATTAACAATGGCGTTTTTTCTGATTCCTTTTCATATTCTGCTATGATTTTTGAACATTGATTTGCAAATTCTTGAACTGTAGTTACAGGAATAACTAAAAATCTATCAGTAGGAACTTCTCTGGCATCCAACATCGCTTTTGTTACTGCAGATTCACTTTCAAAATATATAACACTGCCTTCTATATTATTATCAAGAAAATGTTTACATATACCAAGTGTGAAAAAGGTTTTACCTGTTGAACTTTCTCCCGCAATAGCGGTAATCTTATTAGATGGTAACCCACCCTTTATATCTCCTGATAAAAGTGCATTTAAAGTGTAACATCCTGTATCCACATATTCATCTATGTCTGCAGTATCTATTCCTTCAACCGCAATCGAAGCATATGGATTGTCCGCAATAGTTTTTGCTCTACTCAAAAATGTCATAATTATTTTTCCTTAATTAATTTTCGTACTTGATTAAAAAGACGTTTTTTATTGTGCCTTCTATCCAATTCTACATTAAACTCATCACGAGCAAATGCTTCAAGTTGTTTTTTAGTCATGGATTCAATATTTACTTCAGCTGGTTCAATTTCTATTGGTTCATGATTTATAGGTATTTTTGGTTTTTTTGTGGATTCAGCATAGCCACTTCCAATAAACCAAGCTTTCATTTTATTTAATATATTCATTTTTTCCTTTCATCAAAAAAAATTTTCTAATGTTGATTTTCTTTCAGTTTCCCATCCAATAGTATCAAGAATGATTTTAAGTGGATCAAGAAACGATTTAGTAAATTGTAAATCATAATCTATATACTTTTCCAATTTAAATTCTTTAGGAAATGTATTTAACATAGCAATGACATTAGCTGTTGTAGGATTTGGAACTTTAAGATAAGTATATTTAATTTTTTCACCTTCTTGAATAGCTTGATATTTTCTTCCCAAACTATTTTTGTGAATCATATCATTATATATGATTGCTCCACGAATATGAAGTGGAGTTCCTTTTTTATAAAGTTGATTAGAATCATAATATTTATTAACTCCTTGAACTGACCTTGGAAAAGAAATTTCTTCTATTGGAAGATTTTTAAAATTCCCTTTAAACTCTTCAATGAAATCCAATAACGTTGATTCATCCTTATTCATAATAATGCTAATTGCATCTCTCAATTTATCACGACACGCAGAAGGAGTTGATGATTTAACTGCCTCAATGCCCATCATTTTAATTTTAGGTTCTTTGTAGCGAACACCCTCATTATCATAAACATTCAACATATATCTTTTTTTAGATGTCCAAATGCCTTTATCTGAAAGTCCTTCGCGCTTCATAAACATTTTCTGTTCATAAGCATTCATATATTCAAATAAATTCTGAAATGACTCATTAATCACTTCCTGAATCTTACCCTCACATACTTTATCAAGAAAATTAATAACCTTTTCTTTGTCAATTTCATCTTTAAATACGCTATTAACCAATTTATCAAGAACCACATAAATTGAATCTGTATCACTAGCAATAACATAATCCTCATTGTCAGTTTTTAATAACTTATTTAAGAAATTATTAACATCTCTCTCAATCCATTGAATAGTTAATTGTCCAGATTTAGTGACCGCCTCCGCCTGTCTAGTATCATAAAAACGAAAATATTGATTACCCAACGCTCCATATGCAGAATTAAGTGAAACCTTTTTCGCCATTTGTAAATTTTTAAATTTATCTACTCTATTAGAAATTGCTTTAGTTTTATTTTTCTCATATTCTATTAAAGCATCTATCATTTGCTTCTTATACTGAACACGATCATCATACATATTCTGCATCATTTTTGGAAGAAACCCATGAATATCTCTTCTAAAAAAGTGTCCATTCGCTGCCATACACAAATTATATTTCTTCAAAATAGAAGAATCTATTTTACGATTTAATAAATTATCAACAGTTATTTCATTCTTTAATTTTTGAATATCTGCTGGTAATTCACCAGTTATTAAAGTTTCTGGCGAAATATTATATTGCATAATAAGATGCGGATACAAACTATTTAAATCAAAAGAAACAACCCAATCATGTCTTCCAATTTGTGGATCTTTTACATATGCTCCCGCATATGCATGATCTTTAAATTTTCTTTCTTTTTGTGGAATAACAATGTCATTTTGTCTTAAATAATTAAAGGTGAGAATATCCCACATTCTTACTTGTTTAAACACATCATCATAATTTGTTTTTCCATCATAAGCAAGAACGACAGCCTGTTCAACTAATTTCTTTTTTTCCTCAATCTGTTCAATCAATTCTACATCTTTAATATTATAATCAATAAACTTTTGATGATCAAGTTTATAAAGTTGATGTAATGTATCATATTCTGAATAATCTAATTTAGCCTCTCCCAATTCAACATTAGCAATATGATCAAGTCTATAAGATTCTTGATTGACTAAGGTAAATTTTTTGTATAAATCCAAATAATCAAGTACTGAAATGCCAGTTAGATTATATGTCTGGTTATATTTTCCTCCAAGACCCATAACTTTTGATTCTCTAACAAAGTTCCAGGGCGATAATTGTTTTATATATTTTTCACCAAACAAATTTACAAGTCTATTCACAATATATGGAATATCAAAAAACTTAATATTCCATCCAGTTATAATATCAGGAGATATTCTTTTCCAATGTTCTACAAATGCATAAATTAATTCTTTCTCTGATTCACATTTAACATACTCAATATCTTCTCTTGTATTATTATAATCTCCACAACCAATTACAACAAAATCTTTTCCACATTTCATTGATATTGCGGTGATCTCTTCTTTTGCCTCTTCCGGTTTTGGGAATCCATGTTCAGAAGCAACCTCAATATCAATATACATTAATTTAATTTGATTAAAATCATATGCAATTGTTTTAGGATATTCATCAGAAAGATGACAATACATCCAACTAGTATATCCGTAGATTTCAAAATTTTCTACAGTATCATACTTATTCATAAACTCTTTGGCATCAGCAATGTTTCCAAATTTCATTTTGGATACTGATTTCCCACTAAGAGTTTTATATTTTGATTTTTCTTTTGAGGGGATAAAAAGTGTTGGGGCGTATTCTATCTTATTTTTAAATGGTTCTCCATTCTCAATACCACGCTCAAGAACAAAGTTTCCATACTGTGAAACATTTGTATAAAATTTCATTTATGTTTTTTATGTGTATTTCTAGTGTACATAATATATTATATCAAATAGAAGACTCTTTGTCAAGACAATAAAATCTTTTTAGATTCCCATAAGGCCTTTGACATATTTTACTTTTCCTTTTTGCTTTAAGGCTGTTAAACAATTCCCTCGATTTGATCCATCTCTTTTATAAGAACAATGTATCCATCCTGAATTAGGATCTACACCATTATAAAATTCAAGAATTAATTGATCAAATTCTAGATTATCTGCTATCCATTTAGCAAGTTTTGGATTAGAAATTTGATAACTTTCAAAATCAGCAGCTTCTCCATTGCAATGCTGACTCGTTTTAGACCCACCCACTTTTGAATTGAGTGTAGGAGAACGATATCCAGAATTTAAAGTAATAACTCCGTGAACTTCTCTTATTGGTTGCAATACTGCATGAGCAAGTACTGATAAATTAATTAAATGTTCAGTAGTTGCCGGAGCATTATCAATTCCCAATCTTTCTGCTGTAGCACTTTTTATGAATTCATTTAAGTGAAAATTCTTACTTAGTCGTAAGTTTTCCATCATTGTCTCCTTTTTCGATTTCCTTTGGATATGGCAAAATAGTATAAGTTAATTTCTTTATTAGTTCCCTTTTACGTCTTTTATTTGCATTAAAGACAACATATCTAAACTTTAAAGATCTCTCTCTTCTATATATATTTTCTTCTCCAAACATCTCTATGAGCTTTTCTACTCTGTTCTTTTGTCCTCTAAATTTATCAGTAATACTTGCAGGATGTAAATCCAAACCTTTTATTGCAAGATCTGAAGTATGTCTTTTATTCATTCCTATGTAATGCCAATTCGATGATTGATAAACTGTGCCCAAATGGTTCATTGATGAATCGGCATAAGATATTATAATCTCTTTATCCAATTTTTTAATTGAATTTGAGATAAGAAAACTTTCTCCATTTTTAGGTACAGCATCGTCTATCCAGAGTCTTGTCAACTCATAGATATTATTCATTTCATCCGCACCACAAAGGGATTTGAGGATTGGATTATAGGCGGGAACTCCGTAGCAAACGACACCCTTTAATGTTCCTCCAAAGAACCCACCTTTTTCAAAAATGCCATAAGCCTTAGAACATGGGGCAACACGATGAAGATAATGATTTTTTATCACTATATCCAATGCTGCTCTTGTTTCTATGGGCTCGACTGTATAATCAGCCTTTGATAGCTTTTCTTGCTTTTCCGCCGATTGGGATCTCACGTGGTTTCTTGTAATCAGGGATGATTTGCTCCAAATGTATTGTTAACATACCATCAACAAGATCCGCATCTTTTATTTCAACATCATCAGCAATTGTCCAAGAACGTTTAAATGTTCTTGTTGCAATTCCTTGATGTACAAATTCATGGGATTCATTTACAGTTTGTTTCTCATTAGAAGAAACGGTTAATACACCATTCTCAACATGAACAGAAATATCATCTTTTGAAAAGCCTGCTACAGCCATTTCAATTAGATACTTATATCCATCTTTTTTGAGATTGTATGGGGGAAATCCACCACTATTGATTGAATGATGAACTGTACCAAGATCATCAAATAAACGATTAAATATTCCATCAAATCCGACAGAAACATTTAATGCTCTTTCTATATCTTGGGGTCGTGCGAATGGAAAATTCGCGAGTGCGCTAGTTGTTACCATATATCCTCCTTATAAAGCGAGGTTAATAAATTACCCACTCCATAGCACATGGCAGTGGGTTTGAGTTATGAGGTTTTCACTATGAACAACCTCAGTCGCGCCAACCTTCTCCTTTTAAGAGATGTTCGCAGCGATGTTTAAAAACTATCCAGATTAATTCTATAAATGAATCCGCAACATAAGTGCCAGATCCTTTAACGGTTAGTTTAAATTCTTTTTTCATAATCTATTTATATCGCAAGTCCAGAAATTCCAGTAGAAGGGCCCTTAGAAGGTTCAGATTTTACATCTGTTGAACCAAACCCACCTTCTCTTTCAGTTTTTTGTCCTGGTGCTTCTTTTACTTCCGTGAGAGAATATTTATAATTTTTAATTAATTCTCCTTGAGCATATCTAGTATTATTAAAAATTTGTCTGGCGGTGTTATTTGCATTATACAATATTAAATAACATGGATCTACATAATCACTATCGACTACTCCTTCTCCATTTCCTAACAATAATCCATCTCTTAATGCAACACTAGATCTTATATGAATTCTCACAGAATGATCTTTTGGAATATCAAAAGTCAGCCCTGTAGGAACTAACATACGCTCTTGTGGGTATATTAGTACATATATATTGCCTTGTGAATCTCTTTTAGTTTGTCTTGCTTGTTTTGCTTCTTTATCATCTAACCATAAAGATATGTGTCCATCATCAAAATGTGAATATATGTCAAAGCACGCAGAACCAGTAGTTCCAAATTCTGGACTTAAAATATTTTCAGACTCTTTATAGTATTTCAGACTCGGTATTGCCATCTTCACTCCTTCGCTTATTTCCAATATTATATTTTGGCATCAATGACCATTGATCCTTTTCCTTATAAGAAATTATTCTTAATTGATTCAATGATACTTTATCATCTTTTATTTTATCTACATCAACAATTTCTAATAATTCCCATTCTTCTAATAAACAAGCGATAGTATTTCTTCTCGCTTTATCATTTTCGGAAAAATTCGAAGGTTTACCATCTAAAGAAAATAATTCCTTAAAATGGACAATGTAGTACTTTCCTTGTTTATGGAGGATGTGACAAGATTGATAGAGGATTTTCTCTTTTTTCGACGCTATACCTATTCTGGTTAACGTCTCTTTAACTTTTAAGAAATCGTCTGGATTCGCCAATTCAATCTCAATTAAATCCTCGACAGTATTAAACATAATGACTCCCAATAGTATAGTAATTATATGAAATTATTTATAATTTACTTACTTTTGGTAGTTCCACCCTGTTCAAATGCTTGTTTTATTTCATTGTATTGATTATCAGATATTATATCAGATGCGTCCTTTGCCTTCTGATTAGAATAATTAAAATATTGTTTTATTGTTTCTATTCTTTCTAATTTTTCTGATTTAGCCCATTTTGAAAATCTTTTCTTTTTTCTAATAGAATATAATAAATAATCATTCTGCATCCTTTTGCTCGATTCATGTCTAAGATTCATCTCATTTGCATAAAGAACAGTATCAACAAAATAACTTAATCCTCTATTGATAATAAAAGAATTATAATCCTTTTCAATGATATTCTTATCATCATCTTTAAAAAGATTCTTTTTTCCAAAATTTATATCATTTATAAATTCAAATGGATTCATCATTATCCTTATAACAATAATATTCAGTTTGTCCATCCCACTCTAATTCTATTGTAGGATGATTTCTTAAATATTGTCTATATGGTGAAAATGTAATACCAACTCCCCACCCAATATGTTTCATAATTTCATTCTTACTTACTTTACCATGTCTATCAATAAATGTCAAGATTTTTTTAATTGCTTCACTCTTTTCTGTTACAGGAGTCAAACCAGTAGTCGCCTTATTAATCATATCATTATATGATTTGATTCTATTTGACCACGCCATCACATCTTTTGAATAATTTAAAGTAGCTGTTGCAAACATATTTCTATCATCCAGATCATTTAAATAATGATTCATTAAACTAACCAAGTCATCTTTTGTTTTAAATTTTCCTGACATATTCAGTGGTGAATCTAATCCACCAAACAATTCTGCATTTTCTTCACTCTCTTCATACAGATATGGTAATCCTTGTGCCATTCCATCTTGAGCGGATATAGCCCAGCGGTTTCCACATAAAATTCCAAGATAACTTTTATTTAATTTTGCTAAATAAGGTTCCTTTAATGATACCCCCTCTATGTCAAAATATTCCTCATCCTTTTTATCTGCTAAAGAACACCAGACAGTAAAATCTTGTCTCAATTTTCTTAACTCGCGAATCGCTTCTAGAAAAAATGGATAATTTCTATAATTATTTAAACGATGATTAAATACAATTGTTTTATTTGGCTCTTTACATATATCTTTCGCAATATCTTCATCATTTACACCAATATAATGTGGTTTCATAATAGAAGATAATTTCTTTATAGTTTCAGAATTAAACCACTGAGATGCTTCATTATTAATAATATTTCTTATTTGTGTTTGAGTATTTAATCCACACTCCAACATCTCCAATGTTCCTTGTAAATTATATGACAAATACGTTCTAGCATATTTTGCGAACTCTTTAGTTTCAGTCCAGTGACAATATCCAATAATTGGGAGTCTTCCAAAATGGGTAGCATTAGATAAAAAATTTGATATATTAACAGTCCACTCTGGCAATTGTGAAAATACAAAATCAAAATCTTTATGTTTCCAATCAACAATCTTCAACCACGCATTATGATCAAAGTATCCCCGCATTGAATTTGGATAAGTTGGTAATCTAAGATTGGTATATTGTACCACATTAGGAATATTCAAAAGACGAGAATATGCAGTAAGTGGAACATGCCAAATCAAATCATCTCTGATTTTATTAAGTTCTCTAACCAAATCTGAAAAAAACTTAACAAAAGAATCTTTATCAATATCTTTTTGGTATGTTATATTTGGTACAACTAAAACTTGATAACAGTCTCTTTTTATTTCAATGTCATCAAATAAACTCATCTTATTATATCAATTTTATCAATATTATCTAATGTCCAAAATTCTAAATCTTTTCTCAACCTACCATCTGCCTTTATATTTTCCCATCTTTTCTGAGCCTTCTTTTTCCACCAATTTACAATATTATCAAAATAAAAATTATCAAAATTTGGTTTTTTGATCAACTCACCAGTATTACCAAAAATATAATCTTTAGTATTTTCATACCCATAATCAGAAATATAATATCTTTTTTGAGTAGTAATTGCCATTTTCTCTTTAACAATTTTCAAAAGATTATTATATTTTTCTGTATCATATTTTTTTAAATGTTCTTTAAGAATAGAAAGTATTTTTCCTTGTGTGCGGAACTTTCTACTTGTTGGAATCGCTTGATCATCTTGAACCAATGGCTTTCCATCATTCTTCTCTTCAAGAAATACTCTTGTTTTCTTATACACTTCATCAGAAAGATTTAAAAGTAATTTACTTTCTGTATTACCTTTATGTCTAATATAAGGTTTCAATCCATCATACTGACTCATATTTTTAATTGAACCATATAATGATGTTGTTTCAAAAAACAATGCCTCCATTTCATCATATTTGTTATTTACAAATTCTCTCAATTCATGACAAACACAAATTAATGCAATTAACTTTCCGCCAAGACAATTAAATCCAAATGGTTGTGATGGCACAATATTAAATCCATTAACAAAATGTTTATTAGCAATTTTTAGTGGGGTTTGTTTACATTGAAAATATACATTTCTCGGTTTTATATTAATAACTGGTGAACCTAATTTAATAAATCCTACAAATTTTCCAGTAGTTTTTTCTCTAATACCAAAACGAGAAGACCTGCCAGGGGAATTGTCAGCATTAAAACTCGCTGTCAATTCTAACAAAGTGGTGTAGTCTTTTGTTAATAATTTCCCCTCGGCAGGTTTATCTGAAGTATGGACAATTTCAAATTCCATATCTTCAGGGGCAAGTTCCGGAGAATTAAAGAGATCATCCTCAGGACCAAGCCCAAATAGCGAAAGAGAGCTTGGTAGCCCTTCTAACCTCTTTCGCTTTTTATATCGATAATATGTTTCTATATCAGCAAATTCATCATAAAATCCAATATAATCTTCGTAAATATTTAAAGTTTCTTCTTTATTTAAATTCAACATCAGACATTACTTCCGTTAAACATGCTACCATATTTAATTCTTGGTCTGCGACAAAAGCCGCCTTATATTGATAATCAGCAAGTGATAGTATAATTGAAGGTAATGAAGTTTCAACTGCTGTAAGACTCAATGCGTCATATAATTTTTTAAAAATCTTTGTAGAATCATTATCTAAATTTTCAGTAACCCACCTTCTCATATCATTAAACTTTTTCTGTTTCAACATTCCTAATAAATTATCTATTGACTGATCAGAAATTGATGAAAGAATTCCAACATCAATTTTACCAGAAGAACCATACCGCTGAAGTTCATTCAAAACTCTGCGGAAATCTGGAAAAAATTTATTAATTAATTCAGCAACAACCTTCTCTTCAAATTCAATATTTTCTTTTTGTAAAATAGAAACAATTCTTTTAAAAAAATCTGATGCAATGGTTGGAGAATCCTTTTTACTAATTTTATAATCAATAACCGCACATCTTGAATGTATTGGTTCAATAATTCTATTTTTAAAGTTGCAAGTAAAAATGAAAGAACAATTAGAAGAAAATCTTTCTATAAATCCTCTCATAGCAGGTTGAGTTGATGCGGGATTAAGATAATCCGCCTCATCAATTATAACAACTTTTCTTCCTCCCGTCATAGAAACAGAAGAACAATATTGGTCTAATTTAGACCTTAAAAGATCAATTCCAGATTCTTCAGAACCATTAATAATAATATAATCAGATTCGGTTTCTCTACATAATGCAATTGCGGAAGTTGTTTTACCAACTCCTGCTCCACCAGAAAGCAAAAGATTTGGCACATGATTATTATCCACAAATTCTTGTAAAGAAGTTTTAATGCCATTGGGGAGAATACAGTCTTGTATTTTCTGAGGACGGTATTTTTCTACCCAAAGAATATCTTTATTCATTTACCAACTTTTGTTTCAGTAATTTCTATAAATTCTAACGTTTTATTTTCTTTCACAATTTCAGCTTCAGCAGTAGCTTCTTTTTTTGTTTTAAATACTCTAGTTAACGTCATTTTTGTTCCAACTCTTCTAAAAACTATATTAAAAAGTTTGGTTTGTTTTTGTGTCTTTTTCTTTTTCTTTGCAGCCACGATGCCTCCTAATTAAATTTTGAAGAAGATTCAGTAGCAATCCAATACTGAATATTTACTCCCTTTGCTTTAAAATGTGCAATACCTCTTGAAGAGATTTGAACATCATAATCATCTCTCATTAATTTTATGTTTTCATGTTTGAAAACAACTTGAAAAGTTTTATCTGTCGTACCAACTTCAATTCCCAACTCATCCGTTGAAGAATTGTTAACATCCATTACAGTAAGTTCCATTTTAGAACCATTTCCAATCACACCAACTTCAGGAAGATGTAAAACTGCAGACGCTCTCATAAGAGAATCTAAATCAACTTGAGTTAAGGTAAATTTGATTTCAGCTTCCGGAAATTCAATCTGTTTTTCAGGTGGGGCTACAAACATTGATGGATCAGCATATACGTACTTCACTCTCTTGTTACCCTCAATTATTTTAACATGATCAGAATTAAAATCAAAAGTCGCTTTATTGAACATTGCTAAAGTTCCAAGAAACTTATTCAATTCATAAACAGCGAAATCTTTAGGAAATTCTTCAGTAACTTCTGCTTGTGCGAGAATATTTTTTTGAGGGGAGACTGTTTTGAGAATTTTTCCTTGTTTAAATGCAAGAGATTGATTAATCTCAGAAAAATTCTTTAATATATTTTGTGTTTCGGTAGATAATTCCATAATATTTCATCCTATTAAATTATTGTTTAAACTTATATTCTATCATTAGATTTCTAATATGTCAAGTTATAATTTATTTTATTCTCCTTTTGGGAGATTTTTTTCTATTTTTATTTGACAGTTTACCAAGTTTCTCTTTTCTTTCTTCATGAAATGGTCTGGTTTCTAAATCCATTCCATGAGACGCATATTGTAATTTTCCAAGATCTTTCATTGTACCATGAAAAACATAATGTCCAACATGCTGTATTTCCATCCAAGGGCATAACCAAGTTGATATACCAATCTTTCTAACCATTTGACAAAACATATAATCTTCTGAAAGATAGCGATCTGTTTTATTTGAACTACCTCCAGGCATCCATTGATCATTATCTATGATAGTATCAAAATATGCATGAATATATCTATCTCCTGAAAAATGTTCTGTTCTATTATGATCTGGTTTATAACTAAGTTCTGGATAAGCCTTTCTATATTTTTCAAATACAGAACGATGTATCATCATAAATCCTGTTCCAACTTCCAAAACTTCTAATGGTTCATCTAATTTTATCTTTCCATCTTTGGTAGTTCCTGCAGGATTAAATACGAAATCTCCTGTATATTTTTCTAAGTCCATTGGGGTCGCATCACCCAAACCTCTATCAACTGCGTTACGAACTTTCTCCCAAGCAATTGTTTTTTTAGGATATGGCCCGCCAACAATTGATTTTTCTTTTCCATCACATAAAACTGCAAGAGAAATTAAATCTTCAGGATTAAAAGCGATATCAGAATCAATAAACATTAAATGTGTATATTGTTCAGCTCTCAAAAATTCATCAACTAGATAATTTCTTGCTCTGGTAACTAAAGATTCATTAAACAAATAAAAAAACTTTAAATCCATACCATATTTTGTAGCAAGCGTAACAGTATCTATAGCAGATCTTGTGTACATTCCTGAACACATTCCACCATACATAGGAGTTGCTACAAAGACGCGCTTTTTTCTTAACTCTTCAACTTGTATTTTTATTTCCATAGGCCACTTTCACTTGAGCATTAAAAAGAGTGACAATTTAACTTATCACTCTTTATTTATTACCATGCTTTCAGATTATCATCTTCTGCTGAAATATTATCATGGTCAGATTCAGAAAGATCTCTTTCGGGTTCCGCTGATACATCAGCATCGACTTTAGTATAAAGATCTCTAAATGATATTTTTGTTTCATCATCAAATCTATTAATACAAAGATCAATAGACTGTAACCGGTCACCAAAAATCGAATACGCTTGACAAATATGTGCCAGACGTCGTGTTGCGATAATTTCATCACATCCACCATCATAAAAGGTCTTACGAATAATATCAGACCAATTTACAAGTTTGTTCGCAAAATCTTGATCAGGACATCCAAGTGAACTCAAAAGTTTATTGACAATATTTTTCTCAATAGCGATTGAAGGATATTCCTGTTCAACTGTGATTGGAAAACGCTCAAGAAACGCCTCATTCATAATGTTGGTTCCAATGAATCTTCCATCTTCACTTCCCTTACCTTTAGTATTGGCAGTTGCTACAACAGTAAATCCGTGTGAAGGTTTTACCCAGCGATTTACTTTTTTCAAATAAACGCCTTTACCCTCAAGTACAGGTTGAATACATGCAATCTTCATAGTCGCATAATCAATCTCATCCAAAAGTAATACCGCACCACGTTCCATTGCTTTTACTACAGGACCATCTTCCCAAACAGTTTCACCATTCACTAAAGTATAATGCCCAAGTAAATCATCTTCATCAGTTTCAGAAGTGATATTAATTCTGAAAAGTTCTCTTTTCAATTCTGCTGAAACTTGCTCAACCATTAAGGTTTTACCATTTCCAGAAAGTCCTTGAACCCAAACCGGATAAAATTTTCCAGATTTGACAATTCTCGCAAGTTGCTTATAAAATCCAAATTTTACATAATTTGGATCTTTTTCAGGAACATAAATTGGAGTGTTATCAATCACAACTTTTTTCTCAACATTAACTGGTACAGGTTCCAATGTTACCTCGGGGGTTATTGGAACAACTTGAGCCAAACTCGGCCCATCAAAATTTGGAACCTGAAACTGGTTCCTAGCAACTCGATAGTTTGGATTTACAAACCATGTTGCTGTTTTTCGACCCATCTCTTTTGAAAGTTCAAGAGCCTCAACTTTGGAAAGTACATTCCTTCCATATTTTTCTTGAGCCTTCTTAAAAAATTCTATTTGGTGGTCTTTATATGTATTCATCATATCCTCATTATATATTGGTTAACTTTCTCTACTCAATCTCAATTACACTTATATTATACCAGGTTTCAGGCACAATGTCAAGTTTTTTATGCCGCAATCATATCAATCATTTTATTTAAAATGACTCGATTGGTCAGCTTCCCACCAACCATCTTCTTAAACGCAGTTCTAATTTGTCCTTTAGAAGATTCTGCGGTTAAATTATCCAGATTTGCATCTTCAACATCTGACATCTTATTAGTATTGATGTAATATCTTTCATCATATCCTGAATCATTTTTCATCGCGATACTTCCATTCTTTTTCCATTCTTTTTCCATGTTCTGCATCGCATCCCATTCAAATTGATATCTTCCACGCTGCTTAAACCACTTACGGTCTGCCAAAAAGAATCCAATTACATTAACTCCAGTTGCTTCTCGAAGAAGATTCAAATAATCAGAAGTTCTTCCTGAACCAATATCTACTTGTTTTCCATTCGCACATTTTATAAAAACTCTTGCTCCACTACCATAATGCTTTTCCTTTGGTTTTAATGGATAAAAATTCACAGACACGAGGGACATATCTTTTTCTTCTCGAATAAGACGACTATTACATCTACGAGATTCTCCATCAGTCAAATATACAGTATTGACAATCTCCGCTCCCGTACGCTTTTTAAATTCTGGAACAATTGTTAATGAAGTCAAAATTGCTTCGTCTAATGGTGTTCCTCCAAGATGATAACCTTCAGGAGTTTGCAACCACTTTTTTTCTCTTGAATATGAATAACGATATACAATCGAATGACCGAGACCAAGAAAATATTTTGCACCTTTTTGAAATTCTCTCTTATTCATTCGACTTGAAAGAAGATTTAAAAGTCTAAAATTTCCAATAGATTGTACATTTTCTCCAGCATTACGAATTTTATCTTCCCATCTTTCATCTTTTAAATTTTTATTAAAAGCCATAGAAGAACTATCAGTAAATGCATAAACTTCAAAAGAAATCTGAACCTTTTCACAAAATGCCGCAAGAACTAAACATTGTTCAACAGTTTCAAAAATGTTCTGATGCATAGAACCAGACCAATCAATGAAAAGAAGTAGTCCATGACTTTTTCCATCAGGAACTACTGTCATCTTCTTAAAAATATCTTCACTATAGCGATACTTAAACAAAGTTCCAGAATCAATAACTCCCGTCTTCGCTGTAAGAGAGCGGGAATGCTGAGTTGCCGCTTTCTTCATTTCAAATTCTTTTGCCAAATAATTAATAACTTTCTGATGTTTTTTTCTAAATTCAGACCAAAGGTCATTAAAAATATCAAAAGTAGGGCCGGAAGTTACTCCCCAACCAAGTCCGGCTTTCGAACCACCACTTCTTTCATACTCATCATATTCTTCTCCATATCCCCAAGAACCGCCACTCTTCGCAGTTACTTCTTCGATGTCTTTAAAAACTCTTTTGTAATCAACAACAAAATGATCTAAATTAGCTTTTGCTGCTTCCAAATAAAGATAAGATGTTTTTTCATTGTCTTCAGTATTTTCTAACAAATCATCTTGACGCTTCTGCCATTCATTATCAGTAAAAGAAGAAGGTTCAAATTCATCTCCAGGATGACCAGTTCCACCTTCTAATCCAGAAGACATTTTAGTTTCTTTTGATTTTTCTTTTTCTTCTTCTGATTCAGAATCGGAATCACTTGATCCATTTTCTTCTTTTTCTTCATCTTCTTTTTCAGAATTTTCACAATTATCTACAGGAGAATCACAATCTGATTCTTCACTATTTGATTCATCATTTTCTTCTCCGCCATCATCTTCGGGTGGAGTCATTAATGGTTCTTCATTAGATTCCATTTCTTCTGACATTTGACTATATTCTTGATGCTTATCAGTTTCAGATTCATTGGATTTCGCATAATTCCAAAGAGCCTCAACAGCTTCCAAAACTTCTTCAAATGTTTCGGTTTCTTCTACCATTCTAACATATTCACGTTCTTCTTCTGAAAATTGTATATTCAATGCGGAACCAAGTTTGGTATGAAGATTAATTTTATCAATCAAAGGCAATGTATCAATATCATACCCATGAATACCAAAAAAATTTTCTTGAAGGAGTTTCCCATATCCTTGAATCATTTGTTTTCCTGCTCCAGGAAATTTTCTCTTAATCTTCTTTTCAATACGGGCATCTTCTACAATATTGATAAAAGACCTATATCCCTTACCTCTATCACAAGGAGCTTGGTGCCATCCATCTTCAGGGGTATATCTCGCATGACCAACTTCATGTGAACACATCAAGTCATATACAGGACCATCCATCCATTTATATACTGGAAGAAGAAGAGTTCTATTTTTCAGATCAAACATGGCGGTTTGATAATTACCATGTTGAACATCTAAGTTCTCTTCTGCCATCAATTTGGCAACCATTGATTTTGTTTCTCTTAAATCTGACATAATTTATATCTTTTAGGGTTATCTCTCATTTCTCATTATCTAGTTATATTATATCAGGTTTCAGGCACAATGTCAAGTTTTTTAATCGAATATTATTTACCATAAAGGTTGTTGTTGTCTTTTTTTATTCTTAGATAAAGCCTTACCTAATCCATAATCTTCTTGAGAACCTGACCGCCTCACATCTAATGTAACACAATGCCAACCGGCGTCCCAAAAAAATCTATGCCTGTTAGGTACTACTACTGGTTCAATTCCAACCGCTTTAAACTGTTTAAATAATTCTTTATTATAATTATTACATATCATCATTCCTTCGTTGACCATTAAAACATTTACATCAAAGACAGTTTCTATCATCTCACCTACCCAATGATTTAAATAGGTATCAACAAATTCTTGAAAATGTTTATTTTTTTCTTCTCCTGGCAACCACCATTTACCTTGATTTTGATATTTTATTTTTTGGAACTCCTCAGGTGTAGCTAAATCCTCAACAGTATCACATGCTCTAATTTCTGTCCAAGATTTAGGTATAATTTCATCATAATATGTAACATGGAAAGATGACAAACACACTCCTGGTTTTAACATCGCAAAACAAGAATCATTATGTCCTCCAATATCAGAAGAAATATAATTAAAGTTTGGATATTTTTCTTCCATCCAATCGATTATGTTTACTCTTTCACTAACGTCAACTATACAGTCTTTACCAATTCTTGTTAATTGGGGAGCACAAAACCCACCAACCTTCCAAAAACCCATCCCGTCCGCTTTAAATTTTTCAGAATTAACAATATCAGGATTATCTTGAAACCATTTTTCAATATATTGATTTATTTCTCTTATGGGCCTATCATCAATATTGTCAGGAATATAAGCATGCTTTTGTAATGATAAGCATTTCTCAAAATATGTTGTTTCAAAATATTCACAATAATTTTCAACTATATCTAAATTAACTTGATCACCATAAACTTTTTTAAACCATGCCATCCAAGGTCTAAAATTCCATTCATTACTAGTAAACAAAATATCATTGCCTACAGTAACAATATCATCTCTTGGATTCAGTGGTGGTACAGGTAATAAATTTCTACCTTTTTCATATAGATGGACGCCTTCTTCCTTCTCATTATATGGATTGGGTGTGGCTCCAGCAAAAAAACCTGCTTCACCTAATTCACTACAATAATCTAAAATATTATTCTTAAAACCTAATTCTACAGTTGAAGGTTTTTGACAAACAACTCCCATACTTTCTAAAGTAGATTTTAAATTTTGTAAATCTTCTTCAGTCTCAATAGCAATACGTTGTAAGCAATCTCTTATCTGAGTATTCTTAACGTCATTATAAAACTCTGGTGGAAACGCACTACCAATAACAATCTCTTCAAGCGGCTGAAATTCAGACCAGCTATTAACTTTATTCATGGATAATCCCTATATAAAAAATGTTGTATAGTTTCTACATCTACATACTTATTAAATCCTACATGACTGTGCTCAATGTTATCAACATCATTTAATATATTTGTCATTGCATCATCTAATTGTTGTAGGTTATTAAATTCCATATCAATACGAAATTCAGGTAAGTCCATACTACGAAACCCCAACTTCATTCTCGTAATTCTATATGTAACTAACTTTTCTTGTTTTACTAATGTGTCAAGAAACACTTTCATTTTCGAAACAAAAGACTTTGCATCAATGTCTTCGATATGATCAGCATAAATAGTGTAAACATCCATATATTATATATTATTTTATTATGTACTTTCGTCAAAAAATCGATTATTATTTTTGTAGGATTAATTTAAGTAAAACTAATTATTCATTATATGAATCCGCACAAATCTTAAATCCCGTTCCAACAAATCAAATCTTAGAGATATACAATACCTACTGTAAATATAAAAACTTTAAAAGTGTCATGCCCCTTTTTGCGGAAGAATTGTTACATGATCATGTACAAATAATAGGATACTTTGATAATACCAATTTGGTTGCCTTTTCATATCTATACATGCTTAATAATAAAAATGTTGAATGTAATCAATTTGCATGGAACTATGAAAATCCAAAATTAAGTTTAGGTATTAAAAGTCTCAAACATGAATGTGCATTTTATAAATCAAAAGGATATGAATATCTTTACTTGGGCGAAGATGATACATACAAACATCGAATAGATGGATTTGAAGCATTAGGTCCTATTGACGCCAATTAACTACATCTTCTAGATTTTGTTCACTCCAAACATCATAATATCCTTTACGTTTTAAACTCTCACTAAACATTTGTATGTTACTTAATTTTTGCTTAAAAACTAAAGGGTATTTGCCATTGTTCATTACAACCCCATTTATTTCTTCAATATCATCAGGATGGTCTTCCAGACAAACAATGTCTTTCGGCATTAAAAAAGAATTTGCAAGCTTAACTTGTTCACTCAAATAATCACTAGTAACATTTGGTGTATGTATAATACACAAATCATAATTATTATCCCATTCTAATGAACACAAATTGTCCAACAAATTCGTATCAAATTCACACCATACAATTTTATTATCAATCACAGCCTGTCTAGCATATGGACAAGGTGGCCAGTTATTTAATCCACTATTATTAACGCTAACAAATTCTTCTATCCACTTTAAGATATATTCTTTTACATCATGCATCATTTAAAAAATTTATTTAAATTTGATTCGCTTCTATATTTAGCTATATTTTTCTTATTATATTCTAATTCTTTTGTTAAATCAAATGGCATTGTTTGAGTCTTTGCATATTTTGTTTCACCAGGAAGTTTTACTGTCCATTCCAAATCTGTATGTTTAGGATGATTCAATCCCCACACAACTGTTGATTTTTTCAAATATTTTCTATCTTTCTTAGTCATAGGATAAATGTATCTGAATTGCTTTCCTTTAACTCTACTCAATTTCAAATCCCTCAATTGTTCAAAATTGGGTCTATGACCATACTTCAAACCTTCTTTATTTGGTAGAATTCCTTGTAGAGTTCTTGGATGTACTTTCTCGCCAGTTTCAGTAACATAGGTATCTGTTATAGAAAATCCACCATACAGAAAGTTTGCAGCCTGATACACATATCCTGGCTTACCTACGATTCCATCTGCCCATGTAAAAAGATATTTGATATCTGTATTTTCTCTTAACCACTTAACTGCCATTGACAACATTTGTGATTCACTATTTTTAGGCATAGAATCATCCATACACATTTTACCAATTTCATAATAATCTTTTGTGTTCAATTCTGGAAATAATGCTTGAATTGTATGTTTTGGTCTTGTGCCCCAACCAAATGTGATCACACCTACTAATTCTTCTTCAACAAAACATCCAAGAAAATATTTTGTAAGTCTTGGCATTACTGCAGAATAATGTCTATCTGCGACAAATTCAGATGCAGTTATTTTGTGTAATTGTTTTAATAACATAATATATGGTGGAGCTGACAGGGATCGAACCTGCTACCTCATCCGTGCAAGGGATGCGCTCTCCCAGTTGAGCTACAGCCCCTAAATTGGTATGAGTGAATCTTCCCAATTAGCTAACAGTGATCCTGAATTGGGATGAGTGAGAACTTTAAACTCTCCTAAACTATCCCAAACCCCATCTATTAAATTTGGTTTTTTATTAAAAACTGTAACAGACCCGTCTTCATCTTTAGCCATCCATTTCCAGTTATTTTCTAAAGAGAATTTTAATTCAATAATCTTGTTCTCTTCCTGTAGATTCTCCATTTGACCTCATTGTTGTGTAATTGTTTGAGTTTTCTTCATATATATCTGATATTGCGTCTTCCCAATCCTCATCTTCTTCTCTGTTAAAAAAAGGTAAGTGACGCAATACATTATTCATTCTTTGTTTTTTGTGAAATTGCCTTTTGTCAATTTTTGATTTAGACATCTCTCCTCATTTTTTTTAAATTATGTTTACGCTTTTTCATTGCTTGTTTTAAAATAAAATTAGAAACTTCCCAAAAATATTCTCTGCCCCTCACATGTTCCATTTCATGTTGAAATATTCTAGAAGAAAGACCATTAAAAACCGCCCCCTTTGTAGATCCATCTGAAACTTCAAATTGTGCCTTTATAGATTCTGATCTTCTTATTGCTATCTCCAACCCAGGATATGAAAGACATAATTCTCTAAAATACGTAGTTTCTTCACTGTATTCTATAATTTCAGGATTAAAAACAACAATTGGTTTACTATCCCAAATCATGGCAAATGCAGATAAATTGAGTCCTATTTGATTACTAGTTAATCCAATCCCTTCGTGCTCTCTCATATTTTCTATTAATATATTTGATAATTCTTCAGGATCTTGTTGTGGATTATTCCAATCAAAGGGAACTAACGGTTCACAAAGAATATCTGCTGTTTCTTCAACTAATGGTAGGATTCTCATAATCTACTATTCTACTAAAATAATTTTTCTTTTCAAATTTAATCATGTGTTTAAATTTTTCATAAAGAGATTCTCCCTTATGAGAGATAACAAAAGTATTAATATTTTTATCTAAACCATTTATCAATTTCAAAAATTCATCTGTTCCTGCTGCATCTAAGGAACTGTCAAATACTTCATCAAGTATTAATAGATTAGTGTTCATACTATTTTTGATTTTAGCGACTTGTCTCCAAGCAAATAATAATGCCAAATCAATTCTCATCTTCTCACCTTCCGAAAATGATGAATATGTAAAGTCATCTCTAAACCTAGATTTTATTGTTTCATTAAAATTTTCATCTAGATTAAATGAAACATAAAAATCTAATGCTGTAAGATTCCTCTGAATATACGTATTTATTATTGGTAAATAAGTTTTTATAATACGAGATTTAATTCCCCCATCTTTTAATAGAGATGTGGCAACCTCATGTATCTCTTTAACTGTAAATAAGCCTTTAACCTCTTCTTCATATTTATTTAAATTGTTCTGATAATCTGCTAATTTTTTTCTTTGTTCTTTAATATTTCCTGTCAGAGAAAGTTTAGATAATTCATCTTTAATCTTTTCAATATATTTTTGTATTCCTAAAATAGAATTTGTATTTTTTGAAATTTTTGATTGAAAATCTGATATCTGTTCAAGTTGTATAGAAATTTCATCTATTTTTGTTTGAGTGGTTTCTAATTCAGTTATCAGTTCTTTCAATCCACTCTGCTGTTCACCAACTTTATTTTTCTTAGTTTTAATTTGTTCAGATCTGAATATCTCATCTATTGATTGTTTACATGTTGGACAATCTGTATTTTCTTCATAAAAATGTATTTCATGTTCTTTTGACTGTATACTATCCTGAACCTTTTCTTTCAAAATGTCAAGTTTTTTCTTTCGAGTATTGATTTTATTAGAATCTTTAACAGACTCTATCAAAGAATTGGTAGATTGTTGGATTATTTCATTATCCTTATTATACGAATCTATTTGAATATTCGAATCATCTATTTTCTTTTGATTTTCTTCAATCAATTTTTGATTGTCTTTTTCAAGAGATGTTATATAATCATTTTGTACATTAATTTGATGATTTATTTTATCTTTTTGTATTGCCAAATCATCTAATTCATTTTTATTTTCAGAAACACGCTCCTTCAAAAGATTGTTCATTAATGAAAAAATTTGAATATCTAAAAGAGATTCAATAATATTTCTCCTATCCGTCAATTTTAATTGCATGAATGGAGTAAAGGATGCAGATCCAAGAATTACAACTTGTGTAAATGATTTATAATTAAATTGTAAAATTGTTTTCTCAAGATATTCTTGATAATCTCTAGAATGAGAGTCTTGATTTATTAATTTTTGATTACATTTTATTTCAAATATATTAGGTTTTATTCCCCTAGACACTTGATAAAAATTATTTCCAATTGAAAATTCCAATTCTACTAATGTTCCTCTTTCATTTGTAGAATTTACCAATTGTGGTTTATTAATATTTCTGAATGGTTTTCCATACAGCGCAAAGCATAGTGCATCAAGAATGGTTGATTTTCCAGAACCATTCTCTCCAATAATCAATGATGTTGTGGATTTGTCTAAAAGGATTTCGACGGGATTATTTCCTGTTGACAAGAAATTAGTCCAACGGACCTTCTTAAATATTATCATTAAGATTCATTTAAAAGTTGGGGACGAGAATCGTGTTCAAATCGATGCTCTCCACTTTCAATTCCTTGTCTTAAAATATCTATACAATATGCATTGAGCGTTACATTATTTTCATGTGCTAAAATAGCGAGCTTGATTGCGTCTTTATTAGGTAATGAAATGGGTATATTTGATTTTGTTTCTATCATTGGATTGCCAGGCCCGCATGCGGTCGGCTTTCTCTTTGGTTTCGTGCCTTTAATTGATTCTTCCTGTGTTTTTCGTCTTTGTCTTTCTATCTCATCCATATCATAATTGCTCATGGTTTCCTTTATGAAGTAATAAATTCAGTTTGAAGTGCTTCAGTATGTAAATCTCTCATTAAAATATCAAGTTCTCCTTTATTCACATTAGTTTCTAATGCTTCTATATATCTTGATACAATTGACATTGTGTCTTCAGACTCAATATCTTCTATAAGTTGATCAGATATCATACTATCAATATGTGTGTCTACTACCACCACACTAGATGGATCATTTTGCTCTATTCTTTGTATTAATTGTTCCATCAAGTAAGAGTCAGATTTCTTTTGGACAACTACTTTAACATAACAATTCTTATATTCAGAATAATCAGCATTTACTATATCAGTAAAATCTTTATCTGTATCATCATAATATATTTTTTTAAAAATTACCTTTTCATTTGGTATAAATTCTAACTCTCTTGATTCTGTATCAAAAATATGAAACCCCTTTTGATCTGCATAGTCTTGCCAAGTCATTTCATATGGATTGCCCAAATAAAATAAAGTTCCATTATCAGATTTATGATGAAAATGTCCACTTAATACAACATCAAATTTCTCAAATATATTTTTCTTCATTCCCTCTTGTGAATATACGCCACTATGCATTTCAAATCCATCTACTTGAAAATGACCAAACATTACTTGAGATTTTGTTTCTTTTATCGCACTAATACATTCTTCATAATTTTCATCATTAATCCAGGGCATGAACAAAATATCCAAAGTTCCAAATTTTACTTCTTTGGGAACATTATAAATTTCAAAATCATATTCTCGCAACAATAAATCTGTACTTGCTACATCATTTGTATTTTTATAATAAACATCATGATTACCTAAAATAAAATGACATGGATATTCTTGACATGGCTTGAAAAATTTTTCTCTCCAAGAAGATAGTGTATTGAAATTAATATACTTTCTTCTATCAAATAAATCTCCAAGATGAATTATGGCTTCTACTCCTCTTTCCTTTATTGTAGGAAAAAATTGATTTTCATAAAAATCCATAAAAAAATTATTAAAAATAGCAGAATCATTTCTTGCACCCGCATGGGTATCAGTTATCAGCGCTAGCTTCATCTTTTTCTTCTTTATATAATGGTGGTGTGGGTTTGGCTTTTTTGGATTTTTTTCTTTTATATCTTTCAAAATTATCTATAAAATCATAAATTTCTGAAAATTTTTCCATAGATACTTGATCTGTTGCACCTGTAGATTTTTCAGATGCAATATAATCAGCATTGTCTTCCAAAAATCTATTTTTATCAATCGTTTTATATTTAATATATAACTGTTTTTTTTCTTTTTGTATTCTTCTTAAAAATGCATAATATATAATTTGTGTGAAATATGCGAATGGATTTGATGATTTTTCAGGATCAAAATTATTAACATACTGCAAACAATTTTCTATACCATCAGATATCATATCTTCTCTAAATGCATAATTCATAAAATTTGGTCTATGAGAAAGCCTCTCTGCTATCAACATAAAACATTCTCCAATATAATCTGGAAGTAAAGGCGATTCTTCTCCTTTATCTTTTGTAATTAAATACTTATTTCTATATTCTTGGATTTCTTCTAAGAATTTTGCATTATTTACATAATGCTTTGATGCCATAATTAACTCCTTATAAATTTTTAAATATAACTAATTATATCATAGGAAAGGGCAAGAGTCAATATAAATCTTTTTACTATCCTTTAAACTTTAAATTTCTAATTTTATATGGAAAACTTTCTTCATTATACATTTGAATTCTTATTTTAAAATGATTCAATGTATAATTTGATTTACTTTTCCAAGATAGATCATCACTAATATCATAAAGGGTCGCCATTTCTTTTGTTTCACTTTTACGCAATCCTCTACCTATCGATTGAAGGTTCCTAATACGAGATTTAGAAGGACTAGCGAAAATAATGTTGTGAAGATTCCTAATGTTGACGCCGGTACTGTATACGCCATAACTGGCAATAATAATCGCGTTTTTTGATTTTTCTGTAATTCCTCTGAATTGTTCTCTTCGTTCGGCGTCGGTTCCGCCATATATAAAAAATATTCTTCGCTTATCATTTGATCCTTCCTTTATTGCTTCAAATAAAGACTTTCCATGTTTGATTAGAGAAAACAATATTAATGTATTCCCATTTAGCGTCAATGCTAGATTTTTAATGAAAGTTATTCTATTTTTATTAGTTATTAAATATTCAAGTTCTTCTCTATATTTTAATTTTTTTGCAGCCTCACATATATCATCACTATACTGTAATACTAAAGATTCTATTTTAAATGGTGATAGTATATTTTTATCAATAAGATCCTTTGTAGTAGTCGATTTAAAAACTCGACCAAATAACCCTTCTAAAACTAGTTTATGTGTCTGAGTGCCATCTAGAGTCCCTGTAGAGCCTATTCTATAGTCCGCATTTATGGCTTTAGTCATTATATTTGTTAATGATTTTGATTTAAATCCATGAGCCTCATCTCCAAATATTGCATCATATTGAGAAAAATATTCCTCTTTTAATTTATATATACTCTGCCATGTAGAAATGATAATAGGTTTTTCTGAAACCTTATCTTGTCCAGCAAAAACAACATGACAATTATCTCTATTAGACCATCCATTATTTATTGAATAATCTCCAAAATCATTATACATTTGTGATGTGAGTGACGTTGTGGGTACTATTAAAAGTATCTTCTTTTTATTTAAATGATCCTGTAAATATCTTATTAACAAATATATTATAAATGATTTTCCAGAAGCCGTCGGAGATACTAATAACATTCTTTTATAAATTATACCCGCTCGTATAGCATCAAATTGATAATCATGTGGATCAAATGGTAATTTTAAACTTACAATATAATCAAATAAATCACCATCCGTTATGTTATGGATATTATTAACATTTTCTTGACAAATACATGGATACTTTCTACCTTGAGCAAACTTCTGCACATAAGATAATAAACCAAAATAAAGTCTTTGGTCATGTACACTATATAATCTAATTTTTCCATCCCACAATTTTTCTCTAAATGCGGGCATGAATTGAAATCCTGGAACACTAAATGTAAAATAATCACACAATTCTTGTGCAACTGATGGATTTGTCTTTACTTTAATGTATGATTCATTTATTTTTGATACAAATAAAGTATCAATGTTCTGGATTTGTGAACTTGTGCCACTCGATTGCATTCTTAATATTCCATGTTCTTTGAGATATTTCTTTTATTATAGATTCGAGATATGTTATTTTTTGATTTTGTAACTCCAATTTCAATCGTGTATCTATAAATTCTTGTTCACCTTCGATCAATGCATTAACATCATCCTTTGTAAGTTTATGTCCTCTTTTAACTGGAAAAACTTCATCATTATTCTCATCTATACTTATACCATTAAAATATGACCATTTTTTCTTTCTGAGAATATGTTTTTGAGATTCTATGTATTTACTAGCTAATATTTCCTGATTTAAAATTTTGAAATATTTGTTATGTAACTGGGGGGATTTGAGGGATTCTCCTGATAAATCGGCAGAATCTATTTTACTGTCTGTTTCCCACAGACTTTCAATTTCTTCAATTTTCATAATATAATCCTATTATTTTCGTATGTTTTCTATATCAAATGATCTATAAGAAAAAGTGGCATCAGCTTGAATATATTGAATATCTTCATTTGCTGTATCAAAATTTACAGCTGATAACATCATTGGAAAACAATCTTTAAAAGATACTCTAATTTTTGGAGTAGATGCTCCTGTCAATACTATTAGAGTCGCGTCAGATGTAATTCCCGCGTTCGCCCCTGGTGCTGCTGGATCAGAATCTTTAAGTGCCTTATATTGATCAAAACTGTCCGGAAATCCCAAACCTTGCATCCACTTAAATATTTCAGTAAAATTTAACATATCTTCATCAATAATAAATCTAACAATAAAATCCTGAAATTCTACTCTATCTCCTGGATAAGGTATTCTTGTAAATGGGGTTTCTAGGGGAACTGACATAAGGGAAATTCCAGGAAGAGTAATTCCTTGGCAGAAATACTCAACGTTGGGTAATTTGTTTAATAAAAACTTAAACCCAACTGGAGAAAGATAACTTAAATTTTCAGGTCTGCCTGCTATTGTTGCCATAATAGTATTTAGGGCGTAAAAAAAGGGGAGACGTCAAAGACTAACTCCCCCTTTTTGGTTAGATTACATCAAGTTAGCAACTTTGACCAATCTGTAATACACATTTTGGTTAGTCGCACCGAGTGTACCGTCGATGTCAACTGCACCAGCTGCGGCGGATGTAGCGAAAGGATTAGCTACCATACCATAACGAGTTTTAAACCCGATACGTGGCTGGAAGTTATCTTCACCAATTGCTCTTACCATTTGCAGTGGAACATATGGACAATAGAAAAGTCCAGCATCATAAGGACTAGAACCTTTGTAACCAACAATCATATAGTTGGTTGCTTGGTTAGCCGCAAATGGATCAATGTAAACTTTGAATCGACCATTGAGAACACCAGCAAAAGTATTACCAGTATCATCAACGTTAATTCCAGTTTGCATCGCTGGAGTGTAGTCTAGAACACCTGCCATTTGAAGTGCCGAAGCAACATCAGATGCACAAATGATCATGTTCCCTTTTCCTCTACGTGTGTCTTTTGCTATCGCATTAGCTTCACGTTCGATTTGGAACATCAGACCTTTAAATTTTTCAACTGACCATCTACCGTTAGAGTCAACGTCTAAGTCGAAAGTACCTGCGGTTGCAGTACCATATGCTGCACCAGGTTTCGCTGACGAGCCAATGGAACGAATGACTTCTCTATTAATTTCAGCCAAAATTTCAGCGGAAAGAATATTAGCCAATTCAGTTTCAGCGTCAAGACCATGAATTGCTTTCAAGTCTTGTGCCAATTCCATTGAGTATGCACCTTTCAGTGCTCTACTTACTGCGGTTACGGTTACCTTCTCGATTGAGAAAGCCATTTCTGGAATAGCGTCACCATCAACTTGAGGATCATTTGCGCCTCTTGTCTCTGCATTAGCTGTTGACATACCGGTATATGCCATATATCCAGAATCTGCAGGATTATCACCGGTTTGCGTGTTCGCTGCGTTGGTATTCGCTGAACCAAATGAAGTATTAGCTTCATTAAAGAGAGCCTCATCGCCACCTTGTGTAGCATATCTTGCTCTCATCGCAAAAATAAGACCGGTAGGTCCTGTCATCGGTTGTACACCACAAACGTCATACGCAACTAGGTTAGGCATCGCACGTCTTACCAACGAAATAAGTACTGGATCGTAGATATCTACTGATCCATCTCCAGCTGTAGAGCTGGAAGCACCCATGACATTAGTAGGACCTGACTCCGCTAAGAGCCCCATACCACCACGCGATTCGCGCATCATACGTTCTTGGTTTTCTAAAATTACAGCGGTCACCTGTCTTTTATAAGGATCTTTAATCTCATCCAAATCAGGATGATTGATCACAGGTGCCCACTTTTTTTGAATTTCTTCAGCAATATACATTTATTCTCCTTTAATGTATAAGTGGTTATAAGTTAAATTACTTAGTTTTAGTGTCTAACATATTAAGATATGCTTGCATTTGAGCATCTCTTTTTTCCGCTTGAACACCTTCAATTTCTTCACTCAGTTCCTCGGTCGATAAAGTTGTTTCAGTGACATCGTCTTCACTTTTAACTACTTCTTTTTGAGGAAAATATGATTCTTTTAGCATTGCTAATTTAGCTTTAAATTGGTCTTCATTTTCAAACTCTACACCTTCCGCTAAACTGGAAATTTTTTCTTTTTGTGTGTCTGCCAAATCTTCACAAACATCACTCAAGATTCCTTCTTTTGTAGCTTCTGCGAGGTCTTTTTTCAAAGAAACGTTTTTATCAATTTCTTCGTTCAATTTACTTTCAAGTTCTTCGACCTTATCAAACAGGTCATCCACAATGTCTACTTTCTCTTCTGGAACATCTATGTAATGTTCTTTAAAGAGATTTCTTAAACCTGTCATAAAATCGTCTGTTAATTCAGATTTAATCCCTCGCTCAACCGCAAGGTTATTGTCTTCCATCCATTCTGTAACGACATAGTTGAGATAGTTGTCTACCTTTTCAACCATTTCACCTTGGAATTTCTTTGTTGAATCTTCAATTTCGTTGAGATATTCTTCTTCGATTTTTTCAACTCTCTTATTTACTTCATCTACTACTTTAGCTTTTACAGCTGTTTCATAGATATCTTTAGCTTTCGCTTTAAATTCATCTGAAAGTTCTTCTTTACCAGACATTGCCTCAATATCCTCATTGGAATCGAGTTCAATATCATCTGCGGTAAGATCTTTTCGAGAATAAAGAATTTTTTCTTGTGCTTCAGCAACAACATCTTCTTCTGCCGCTTCTGCATCAGCAGTTGAATTTAATTCTTGAATATCTAAATCTACTAAATCTTGAATTAATCCAAATTTTTCGGAAATTTCATCCTTATTCATACCCTTCAACATTTCATAAACTTGTGCAATCATACCATTTTTAGTATTTGATTTCACTTCCTTTTCTTCATGTGCGGGTTTTACTGAATTTCCTTGAGTTGGTTGCTTTTTTTCTGGATTTCTTTTATCCGCTTTTCTGGATGGTGATTGAGACGTTCCTGCATCGGGTTTATTCGCTTTTCCCGTATTTGGATCATCGCCACCTAAATCTTGAACCCCTGCAGGAGCTTCGTCTAGCTCTTCTACGGGAGCTTCATTTTCAGCTTCAGCCTGTCCTTCTTCGAGAACTTCTGCTTCCGTTGTTTCTTCTTTTACCATTTTTATTGCTCCTAACTGAGTTTCAAATATTAATGGAATATATTTGTCTATAATTGTTTAAGTATTTATAATACTTTATAACTTAGAAATAAAATCAGCAAACGCATTTAGCTTAGCTTCTTCTAAAGTAACGCTTGTAGCTGATAAAATACTCTGCTTATATTTATCTATTTCTGTTTCTTTAATTATGCCGTTATCCCAAACCCATTCTTTTCCTTCCATAATTCCTTCAACGAAGGCATTGGGGGCAGAAGGGTCTGCGACAATATCACCTGCTGTTGACAGATAATAATCATTTCCTACAACGCTTCCATTCCGTGTAGGGGTCAAAGATCCCATTCCTCTAGAAGATACTCCAAGTGTAGCACCCGCTGAAATAAGTTCTCTGACAATTTTACCATTTGGTGTATTTAAAATTTTAGCTTCGCCAACAAAATCATTTTTTTCTTGATCCAACTTTGTGATCATATGAGAAACCCTATCTAAATTAACAGTAGGGCCGTCAGGATGACCTAATTCACCAAATGCTCTATTTTTATTAACATATTCTTTATTGTATCTCTTAACTTCACTTTCGAGAACAGAAAGAGGATATGTTCTTTTATTTCTATTCATCTGTTCTGCTTGCATAAAGATTCCACGAATTTTATAATTCGTTGTTCCATCTTTTCCTTCTTCAGCAACATACTCTAATGCTTCAGAAACTTCTGTAATTAATTTCATATTTTTATCCCCTTATTTTTTCTTCCTTTTGGAAGCTCTCATAGATTTAATTCGATTCTTCCGTTTGGTTATAAGTTCTCTATACATTTTTCCTCCCGCCCTTGTCCATGAAGTCATCTTGGCTTTTTGAGCTGGAGATTTTTTTAATCTCGCCACCATTCTTTCAATGTTGGCCTTTTGACCAGGAGATTGTTTTTGTAATTGAGAAGCTGATAAATCTTTTCTAACTCTCTGTTTTAAAAATGTAGTAAACTTTCTTCTAGCTTGTTTACGAAGAGCTTCTCTACCTCCTGTTGGAATTGCTCTCATTTTATTTCTACGTAATCCTGCCATTCTTTTTGGTTTTGACCTGGCAAAATGTATTCTTTTTTTAAACCTTTGCGTCGGCGTCAATACTTCATCTAATTCTTTTTTAAATTGTTTAAACGCCTTCATTCATTATCCAATCTCAGAATTTGGTTCAGTTAATGTTTCTTTTGGTTGTCCATCAAATGGATCAACTACTTGTATATCACCTCCAGTTGCAGGATCTGATACTTCCATTTTCGAATTAGTTTCTGGTTCTTCTACAGAACTAGTTTCTTCCGGTTCTTGAACATCAGAAACCTCTTCTGTAGGAGCATCTTTAAAAAGATTTTGTGCAATTTCTGCTTTTCTTACTTCCAATTCGTCCATAGATTTTTGACTTAAAACACTCAAAGTACCTTCTTTTGCACGACTATTGTCGCCCGTCATAATTGCTGAAACTATATCAGCAGTTGAGTAAACATTATCCATATTTTCCTTTTAGTATCCTCTGCCGCCACCAAAACCGCCGCCTTGGTCGTCGTCGTTATTGTTATATTTAGGATCGTTCTTTTCTTGAGCCATCTGTTGATCCAATTCTGCCATCTCTTCTTCACTTTGTCTCAAAATGTGTCTTCTTACAAATTCTGCAGAGAAATATTTTCCTGCATAATCATCTAAATCTCTAAGAAGTGTAGCTCTATTGGTTAACATTTCAGCCTCTTTTAATTCAGAAAAATGAGAGTCAGATTCAAAACTATAATGAATCCTTTCTTTCATTTTAGCCCAATCCTCTTTGGCAACTATATTTTTCATTCTTAGTTGCTTTTCAAGTAAAGCATCAAATAAAATAGTAAATTTCTTTCTTAATCTTTCTACAAACCTGGTAAACTTTAACTCGTCTCTAGTTATCTCTGTCGCTCTACCTAAAGTAAAACTGGCATCCGTTTCTAATCTTGAAACAGGAACATTTAATGATTTATATAATTTTCTTTGAAAATATTGTATATCATCAATTTCTCCAAGATTTTGTCCTCCCGGCAATGTTGTAATTTCTGTACCTCTACCACCTTCTCTACGAGGCAACCAGTAATCTTCCAACATTGTCATTATTTTTCTATCATCTCTAACTTCTCCAGTATCCGCATCATAAATTAATTTATTCTTATAACGCTGCATAATATCTCTAAGATACTGTTCCGCTTTCATTTTAGGTAAATTACCAACATCAATGTAAAATATTCTTCTTTCTGGTGCTCTCGATATTCTGTAAATAACTAAAGAATCCTCAATCATTCTTAACTGATTTAATGATTTGATCGCTTTATGTAAATGAGAAATGACCATTTTTCTACCAGCATTAGTAACACCAGAACCAGCATATGCAATCATATCAGGAGCGATCTTCAGTTGCTTTTTAGAATAATCTCCAACGCCCATTTTATTAGGTTGATTAGACATTGGTTTATCCTGATACAAATAATATTCATAATATTCACCAGACATGTCTTTCTTTAATGTAGCTTCTCGTGGAACATTTTGTTCTGGTTTTTTTCTTTCTCTAACTTTTCTTATTTTAAGGGGATCAACAAATCTTAATTCTTGTAATCCTGCAGAAGCGTCAGCTGGATCAATAACACATTGATAATAAATTCTACCATCAACATACCATTTTCTAAAAATATCATAACCATTATTATTAAAATCTAAAAGTCTCATAATTTCTGCAAATTCATCTGAAATTTTGGCTTTGATTTTATCTGTAACATTTAAATTATGTAACGCAATTGAAATTGCTGGAACATCTCTTCCAGTAACTATAGCCTCATTTACAATATCATCTATAGCCATATCGACCTCTGGTTGTAAAACCATCGTTCTATATCTGCTAATGAGGTCTGCCTCATTTTTGGCAGTACCTTCCATATCAATATAAGTACCATAAGCACCACCTGCAGACATTCCATACGATGATGCTATATCAAAGGTTCCTTCAAGATCATCAGGTTTAGCAAAAGCTAATAGTTCCTTTTCTTCATCCTTTTTTCCGATCTTAAATCCAAATAAACTAAATTGTGCCATAATATATCCTATTGATTGTTTTATTTTTCATATATATTTCTCTAATAATCATCGTCCATTGTTAAATCAAAATCATCCAACGTTGCATTCATTTCTGCTACACCTTGATCGCGCGGAACTGTGCTACCTCTTCCAATCCAATTATCAGGGCTGATGTCGCGACTCTCAGGATTAGAACTTATATAATTGGTTGTATAATATTGATATTCAAATGTTGCTGTAAATTCTTCAATTGCATTTGTCGTATCCCAAGAAACAGGAATATCTGTTAATGTTAATGGATATAGCCCATTAAATGTATATTTTTTTAAAGGATTTCCATTTTTTGAAAATTGAGTCAATATAGCTGAAGATTGATAATCGAGTGGTGCATCCTCTCTTCCTGCAGTAGATTGTACTCTTGTTCTTCCAAGTTTCACGTGTCCAGAAATATAATCAGACCATCTTTCTAATGCATTTCTCAATTTAAAATCTTCATCATTAAGAAAAGTACATGTCCATTGTGGATATGTTCTTTCCCCTGCAAATTTAAAAACTCTACCAAGATAATTTACTGTTGTGGAAGTTGATATAGATGCTGGAAGAAATGTTGTTTTAATGTTATAATTTGTTCTAGTAGAAGATGTCCAAGGCCAGACAATATCCACTTCAAATAGATTAGGTGCCGCACCACCATATTTTAGCGCTTTTGATCTAAATTCATCTACATTGAATGCCACGAGTTATCAACCTGTAAAGTGTTTAAAATTATTAACTATTTATCTGATTATAACTATTTATCACGCAGCGGCTGCAATAATATCACCCACCTTTGCGGAGTTGCCAGCCTCAGATTTTTCTAGAAAATAATCATATCTCCAAGTTACAGTAAATTCTTGAAATCCTTCTGTGCCCCAATCTAATGCAATATCACTTATATTTACTGGCCAAGCCTGTATTAATTTATAAGTTATTGTTTTTGTGCCATCTTTTTTTAATTGAGTAACGGACAAATCTCTATAATCAGAAGTAGTTTTATTAAATGGTCCATATACAGCAGTTCTTGATCCATCAATTCCCCCCGCCATTTGTCTCATCCATGTTATTAACTTCTGTCTTATTTCACCATCATCATTTAAAAATGTCGTATTCCATACATCATAAGTTCTAACTCCTGGGAGTTTAATTGCTCTTCCGCGATAATTTACAGGAATTACATTAATATTTGTTCCTGGTAATGATGCCGCTCGACAATGTAACATAAAACTTGTTCCTTCGAAACTTCCACTAATCTCAAATAGCGTAGGTCTCGCTCCACCATCCGCTAAAGCGGTTTTAATATCATTAACGTTAAATCCCGTTGCTGCCATTATTTCTCCTTATTATGCGACTCCGCCGCCGGCTACTGTATCTATTGTTTTGACCGCATTAGTTGCTGTAGATAATGTTGGTCCAGAATAAGAATATTGCCAAGTTATAGTAAATGTTTCTATAGTATTTACTGAATCATGACTTAATTCAATTGGTGATATATTATTTGGCCATGCACCATGTAATTTCATACTATCAATTGTCTTTGTCGTATCACCAGCTAAAGAATAAGATTTAACTAATATTGTACCTAACATACTAGAATGAGGAATCTTCCATGCTCTTACATTTCCCTCTGCACTATTCATAGCTTCAATCCATCTTTCAATATTTGTTCTAACTTTCATATCTTCATCATTTAATACTGTACATGTCCAATCGCCAAATGTGGTATCTCCTGCAAAGAAAACCTGCCTCCCGTAATAAGAAACAGGAATTTCTCCATTAATATATCCTGGCATAACCGTTGCATTTACTAGAAAATCTAATTTGTCCGTTGCACCGGTCTGCTTTGCCATTCCTGCGGCATCCACTGCGGTTGCTGGTAATGTCATTGTACATGAAAATAAATTAGATCTCGCCCCTGAGGCTTTAATTGAACTAATAAAAGTATTAATACTAAAATTATTTACTGCTTCATCCGCCATGTGTTATCTCTCCTTTATCTTTGAACTACTTCACTAAATGATACACCAGTTCTTACAGATACAAAACTTAATTCAATAAAGTTAATTGATCTTGCCGGCTTAACATATATAGCACCTACAAATTGATTTGCATCTATAACTGTTGGTGTATTATTAGATCCATCACATACAACCATAAAATCAGTAATTCCTCCCCTTGCTTGAATATCTCGCAAGAAAGGTTCTACAATGGAAACAAATTGAGATCTTGTAAAATCATCATTGAATTCAAACAATGATTGTTTTGCCGCTTGAGAAATTGATTTTTCTAATGTAATAAACAATCTTCTTACATTAATTCTATCAAATGCATTTGGTTTTGCTAATAGTGTTTTATCTCCAAACAACATTCTTCCTTCGCCTGGAAAATTCACAACAGAATTGATACCTTTATTATAAAGAACATCTCTATCAGCTTCCGCAGGATTCCATGCCAAATCTCTAATATTCTTAATTTGACCTCTAGTATAACCTGCTGGAGAGTAAAATGAACCCAAAGTATTTTCTGTAGCAACTGCAAGCCCTGCACAATCCGGATTTAATGGAATGTATCTATAAACATCATTGGTCGTGTCCCATTGTCGTTTCCATCCTGAATCCATAAATCCATAAGATGTACTTGGTAAACCATTTCTATAATCTAAAACATTTGATGCTTGAGTAGTTGTACCCAAAACATCTGCTCTTTCCGGTGAACAAAATACGACCAAATCTTTTCTTGCTTCCGCGATAGTGGACATTACATAAGAAGATAATGCCGCTTCTGCGTCTCCCATAAAAATTAATGAAGCGGCTGAATCTACTGGTTCTTTAAATACATCGTATCCCGTTTTTCGATCACCAAGTGATAATGTCTGTCCATCTAATCCACCATTAAGTGACCATGACTGTGACCATCCAAATGCATTAAATTTAGTACCACTTACCGCGGCTGTTCCCCATGCAGAATCAGTAGTGTCATCACCATTTACTATACCACCTGTTGCTGGATGTGACATTGCCCATACTGGAAATTCGTCTGTGTTATTAACTTTAGATTTATAATAGTCTGGAGAATTTGAAGCGACTGAAACTCCATTCCATCTTTCTATTAATGTATCGCCCGTCGATGCTGTTGTGGATGTTCCCCAATTTCCATCTTCGTCTACAACAACAATATGAATTTCGTCTTGAGAAGCTCCTCTTGCTTCAGCCCAAACTGAAGTTCCGGGTGCATCTCCATTGACACTAGATTCTCCTGGATTACATGCATATTCCCATTCTCTACCAAAAGCTAATGTAGATGTAATTCCTTTGTCTGTGTCTGATGCTGTAACCAATTGCAATTCAGTATTACTTGTGATTGAAGCAACTTTATGTCTGAATGGTGCTAGAGTATCACAAGTGGATACTATCATATCTCCCACTCTCAATTGTGTACTAAAAAATGTACCAGTTCCGGTTACTGTTTTTGTTCCACCAGTATTTACAATTGTGCCGAAAATTTGTGTTGATTTTTCTTCAAATGCTGATCTAACCAAACAGGATACTGCACTTCCAGCAGATTGTACTGTGACAGTAGCGGAACCTGGAGTTTGTACAACATACGCTGTATCAGTTCCTTGAGTATTCATTACATTATTAACTAAGTAATTTTCTCCACCAATTTCTAAAACATCACCATTTCTAACTTCTTCAAACCAAAGTGAATTAGACGTTGATGCTACTAATCCAGTTGTCGCATTGACCGCAACTGTTCCTGTGAGGGTTTTTGTTGCTTTATCAGGTCCACATACTGAAACCTTTAAACTATTTCCTCTTTCTCCCGCATATGTCGCAACCCACGGTCCATAAGTTCCCGTAGAAGATCCTCCTGTGGATGGATCATATGTGGTTTCGAATGCTTTCTTATTTTTAATTAAAACTGTCGCTCCCTCTTGTGTCGCCGCATAAGTTGTGTTAGCAGATGAAGCGTTTTTTGCTTCTGAGTTCGCTGTTCGTGAAATTTCAAGAACTCCACCATAGTTCATAAAATTTGATGCGCACATCCATGAAATATAATTATCTTCGTTTGGTACGAAAAATTTAGCTTTTAAATCGGCGTCTGAAGCGACTCGTCCATTTTCTGGATCTTCAATAGGTCCCCATCTAAAGAGTCCTGAAAATCCCCCTATATTTGTGGCGAGGGTTGGTACTATGGTTGTTAAATCGATTTCTCTAGTCAGAACACCAGGACTAACTGTGAAGGGCATTTTTATTCTCCTATATTTATTATATTTAGTTGACTTCTAGCGTGTTAGCTCTTACGTCTAACCTACTTGAAACTCACCTCTAATTAACTATATTTATTAAATTTCGGAATTCCAATAGAGTCCTGATTTATATTCTTTCCAAACATGATAATCATCTTCAGCCACTACCTCAGATTTGCCATCATTAAAAAAGCCCAATGGTAATGAATCTTCATCATTCATTCTTTCTTGTTGTTCTAATAATTTTTTTCTAATATCAGAATCAGTAATTTCTTTAAAATATCTTTGATTCACTAACCATCCAAATAAAACTAAAGTCATGACCAAATCATCATGATATCCTTCCTCAGCCTGAAAACTGGGTCCTTTTTCAGCAAAAGTCATCAACTCTGAAATGATATCAAAATCCTCAATTATTAAATGATCCTTCTCAATTAATTCTTTTATAGTTGTACAACCGGTTCTTTTAACATGTTTTGATGTAATTAAACCAATTCTAGAATTTTTCTTAAATCCACCACTAACTTCTTGACCACCTTTATTTGGAGAAGTGAGAATAGTGTTCTCATATTCTAAATCATAATACAATATATCTCCTACCTGCATACCATTTCCATTAGTTTCGACTAAACACCAAGACTTATTATATTGTGTAGATATTTGTTCAATTATATTTGGAAAAATAATTGGAGATATTTCATTGTTTCTATATTTTGCAACAACTTTATATGGTATTTCTGTAACATCAATTATTGTAAATGTGGAATAATCTTGACCAACGCCTGACGCTGTGTCTACAAGAGTACAATAAGCATGACCTTTTTGTGGTTCAACATAAACATCCAATTCTTGTTGTTTTCTAATTGGTGGCTTATAAGGCATATTTCTTAATTTGGCAGGTTCAATCAAAGTATTTGTAGATCCTAAAAATTCACACTCAAATTCTTGTCTCCATTGTCTTTCACTTGTATTTCGAATAGTTTCTTGTTTCCAAGCATCATCTCTACCTGGAACATCACTCCAATTTACAGAAAATGGAACATAAGTATTTCTCCCCTCTTCTGCATCAATCCACATTTTATAAAATTTATTCATTCCATATGGTGTTGATACAATGAAAACTTTTGTAGTATTTCCAGAAGAAATTGTAGGATAAACAGAGTTAAAAAATTCATCCGCTAAAGATGGTGGATCTACATGAGCAAACTCATCAAGGAAAATGATATTAAAAGATGAACCCCTAACCGCTGAAGAGGATGTTGCTGCAGCGAGAATTTTACTACCATTTTCTAATTCAACATTACCTTTATTCCAAACAGTAACTCCTTGTTGTAGCCATCTCGGTAAATGTTCAAAAGACATCTGCATTCTGCTCAAAAGTTCTCTCGCAGTATTACCTTTATTAGCGAGAATAGCAACTGCAACATTCTCATTAAAAAGAATATAATGTAAAAGATAAGATACAATTGTTGTTGATTTACCAGATTGTCTAGGTAGTTTTGAAATTACAAATCTATTATTATGAAAAATTTCGACCATCTCTTCTTGATAATCGTATAATTTAAAAGGAACTAAACCATGATCAACATGAACAATCTGAACATAATTTTCTATGAAATGTTTTGGGTCAGTGGCACATTTAACAAGTTCCTTTACTTGATCAGGAGAAAATTCTAATTGTACGTTTGAGTTTTTTAAATTTGGGTTACCAAGATAATGCTGTGCGCCCATTAGTCTTTTGCATAGGATTCATAATTAAGTTCTTTTTCTTTTAGAGCGATCAAACTATGAATATCATTTTTCATATCTTTTATATCCACTTGTATTGTTTTTACTCGTTCTGTTAATACAGCGATAGATGTCTCATGAGAAATTATTCCTGATGTCATCCATATGACCAACGCTAATATCGAGGACAGAAACGCCGCTTCAACTTTTGGCCAATGATTAAACATTATTAACTATCTCTTGAGATTCCAGGAGCCGCATTGTATGCAACTGCTGTTAATGATGCTGTTCCGCCCGCCGAAGCGATTGTATCCAGTGGAGCTTTTCTCACTAACAACGCAAAATGTGGTGGTACAGATAGTGTTCCGCTATTTCCAGAACCATTAGTTACAGATCCATCTAAAGTTAAAACTACTGCGGTGGTTGCGTGAGAGTTCGCGCACCATACCAGAGTAGCAGTACCCATAGTGGTCGCTGATACTGTTCCATCAGATTTTACACCTTTTACACTTATCGCTTCCATATTTCCTTTAAATTAATTTCATTTTTCACTTACATATATTTATATTATACAGTTATCCAACCTCGTGCCACATTATAATATACTAGCTCTTTGGCCTGTCCATTTGTACTCATGACAAAATTACTCGTTGCTCCATCAATTTTATGATTATTTCTATTGATGGTAATATTATTTGATGCAGCATTTTGAGATGCATCAACAATTCTTATATGATCTCCCATTACTCCTGTTTGTGGTAAAGTTACTATCAAAGGTGAAGTGGAAACATCACACAATAACCAATCTCCCGCACTTGCAGTTCTAGCACCATCTATTTCCATCCAAATACCAATATCACTTGTATAAACTGGTGTTCTTTGATCATCTGCTCCAGGACCAACAGCACCACCCATACCTGCATGGTTGGCACAATAAATGTAAATAATATCGGGAGTATCCCAACCTGTGGTAATATTTACTTTTGCATTAGCACTTCCTGGTGTTCCAACATGTTCAACTCCTGTTGATAATGCTGTTCCGCCTGTGTGTGTTCCATCTGGAGATGCTGAAAAATTTAATATATGACCTGAATTTGAACCAGCACTTACATCAAAACGATATACCATTCCTTTTTGTAAACGAATAGTGGGTCTAATGTGTGTGGACGTTTTCATTTTTTGTCCATCCAACTCAAAAACATTTTGAGATGAACTTCCATCATCTGCGACAGTTACTACAATTTGTGATGTGATATTATTATCTACATATGCTTTAACTGATTGTTGTGTTACCAATGCGGTCGCAGAATTACTTGTTAAATCATCCTCATCTAAACATGAGTCTATTGAACCAAGTCCTGGTCTCGCTAGGGTTGCAACTCCATTATTAATAACTACTACACCTGTATTGGCTGCGGAAGAAGAACTAAAATCTTTTCCGGTTCCACCAAACATTGTACCAACTGGTGTAGATTGCCAGGTTCCAGCGACTATAGCACCCAAAGTTATAAGATTAGTTGATCCCACCTCTGGTGACAATCCTGCAGTTCCAGGTGCAGCACTTGTCCAATTGCCGGTATTGTAATATATAATATCGCCTTGAGTGGCTGATGGGGAAGTTACGTCTGCTATGGAACTAAGATTAACTGAAGCAACATGTGCTACAGTTGCCATTGTGGAAGTATTCGCTTTTATTGCTATTGTATCTGTTGCTTGGGCTTCACAGAATATGGAAGTATCCGCCCCCTTAACAGTCATTGTGGCGGCTTGACCAATGGTTTCTGGCGATCCACCATCCGCAGCAACGGTAAAAGATGCAAATGTTCCATCCGCTATTGATATTAAATTTCCTACCGTTGCTCTTTTAACTCTTTCTGTATCATCTGATGTATCATAAACAAGTACTGAATCTGCGGTAGATATATCATCCGGATTCATTTCTGTCAGTTCACTTATTGGTCTATTTGCCATTACATTCGCCTTGAAGAATAAAAAATATGTCTATCTATTGTTACAGTTTTTATTTTTGTAGTAGTCCATCTCGGAGCACTAATATAATCTGCATGATAAAATGTAGCTCCGTCAGTTATATCAACCAAATCATCTGTTTCTAATAAAAATTTTGCCAATTCTACAGAATTTTCCCAAAGTTTTCCTCGAAACGGTCTGTCATGTTTACCATCACAATACCAACTGAATTGGCATCTATCTCTAACTGGAAATCCACTTTTATAATGTTTTCCTTCATATATTACATCACATACTGTATTTGGAAAACTTATACTATCTTTTCTATTTAGTACCACTTGTCCGACGGCGATTTTGCCTGCGGTGGATTCTGTTGAAGCTTCAAAATATATATTTTTAGACATACATTCCAATTCTATAGGATCTACTTGGTCCACATTTAGTTGAAAATTTTCCTTTGATATCATCAACATTGGAGGCATTGCGTCTGTATGAGCGCGTTTAATGGAAAATGCTTCTGGATTCCAATATTGATTAAGAGAATTTCCTCCTATACTAAATGGTAAAAATATTAATATAGTAAAAAATATAAGTATTCGTAGCATGTTACCTCATGTATTGGGTTATAGGGTGCCCACCGTTAATAAAATTTAATTGGATTTTTGCGAAGCGCATGGCTTCATTTGGTATGTATTCATGATAGGCAATTTTAAAACCTTTCTTAAAGAGTGTAGTATTATTTAGGTACACTAAACGGCTTCAGCCCTTGTAACTTCAAGAATCCTATCAATTTGTGCCTGTAATTTACCCGTCCTATTAGGCCAATATATATACTCTTTGCTTGGGTTTTTCATAAGATTTTTCAAAAGTGGAATAATCATTTTTTCCATTTTTTCCATCCTATCTTTTAATTGTCTATCAATTTCTACTTTTCTCTCTTCTACTTCATCTATAACTGCTCGAATACTAGAACCTTGTTCCGTAACTGCAGATACTAATTCTTGTGATTGCATTGTGAGAATCTTGTCTACTTTTTCTTCAACTCGATCCCATTGATCTGAATTTAAATTCCAATCATCGCCACCACTATCTTTATCTACTAGTGATCCCAATGCATCTATTTTTTTAATAATAGATTTTACATCATCTGTTAAATCTTTACTAACCGCGGTTGCAGCCTGAGTAGAAATTTCTTTTGTTCTTTCTTCAGCGGAAGCTTGAGTTCCTTCAACCTCTTCTGCTCCACTAAAACTAAATCCAAAATCAAAATCATCATCCCATACTTCTTCTTCTGCCATTATTTGAATCCTATCGCTTTAAGTTGTTTAATTGTATTTGCTGCACTGGTATGATGTATTCCTATTCCTCCCGCTTTTCTAAATTCTGCAATATTTTGTTCATGATCATCAATCAGAATATTGGGTCTTCTATCTCTACCATCTTTAGCAAATTGTTTTTTATCACGTCTTGAAACTGCTCTCATACTATTTTTTTCAACATTAAAATGTTTTAGCATCCATTTTGTCTTATCAGCTCCCGCCCTATCAGCGATTTTTCCCCTTTTATGTGTTGGTATTGCTGTAAGCATAAAGGGATTGAGTTTACCAATAAAATTCCAAAGTCGTTTCGCATCTTTCATTGGTGGTAATTTATAGAAAAAATCGTCTGGTAATTCCTCCCAACGCTCATCTTTAAACTTTCCACCAATCATTTCCTTAACTCCCGCATCAAAATCCGCTACAACTCCATCCATATCACAATAAATTTGAGGATTATCAAATTCATCTAATTCAAAATATTCTTTAAAAGTTTGAGATTTTTTTAATTTCTTTTCCCTTTCAATCCATTTTTTAGCTTTATAATTTTCTACAGGTTTCTGTATTATTTTTTTTAATATTTTATAAACACTTCTAAATGGATCACGTGCTTCAGTTTCAGTATTATTATCAACAATTATAAATTTATCAGCACCAAAATATTCTTGAAATTTTCCTATATTTGACTGAACATTTTCCCAACTCTTTTTTACTATGTCATCTCTTAATTTTCTAGGTCTTCGACTATTTCTTTTTAAAGCGACATCTAATGATGTATTAACAAATATCATCATTGTATCATAACCCAACCCCCGCAATCCTTCTGATGCTGATTGAAGTCTGTCAAATTTATGGCCTGTGCCATCTACAATTAAACCTAATCTTCCGTCCATCCATTGTTTCATTCTCATTTTTGTAAGGGATTTTGCCTTATCTCTAATCACTTGAGATTTCTCGAAATCCTTTTCTGTATATTTCGTGAAGTCTGTTCCCAATCCAGAAGATGTTAATTTTAATTCATATATTTCATCTGAATTCACAATCTTCATTCCTAGTCCAGCTGTTGAATGACCGGCAACCCACGACTTTCCAGAACCAGGACCTCCTGCCATGAAAACTGCTTTAAAAATTGAAGGATCATACATTCCTTCAATTAAGAATTCATTAAATTGCTTCATTCGGCTTTCCTTCAAAGATTGTAAGCCATTGTTCACCATGTAATTTATTATAATACATGCTTGTTTCTAATTTTTCTTCCATAACAAAAGATTCCTCTTTCATTTTTAATAGAAACTTTTTATCTCTGTGTGAGCCTTTATGTAATTTTGAGAATAAATCTTGAAATTGGTTTCCTCTATTATCAACAGAAATACTTTTGCCCCCATGATTAAAATTTGCATGAACTTTACCATGAGAATTTCCTGGAGAAGTATTTGTTCCTAAAAGTGAAAAATCATCTTTCTCTTTGTGGATTACTGAATGTTGATCATATTTTTTTCCTAAACCCATCATGTGTTTTCTTTCAATATTAGGAATAAGAAGAGATTTTTCTTTAACAAATCCTCCCTCTTCTTTATAACCACCTCTCATTTCAATATATCCATGTCCAAGTTTTCGAACATGATTTTTTAAATCAGAAAAGCGTTTTTCATTCTCTTCAGGTGAATGTTCCTGCCTATGTGGTGATATTAAACCAAACTTAGGAGTTTTATTCACATGATGCATAACTCTCGATAAACTAGATTCTACTAAATGATTCTTAAATGTTTTCATTTATATATCCTTATTAAATTTTATTTCAGTTACATATATCATACCACGAAACTAGGAAAATTGTCAAGTTTTAAATATTTATTAATTCCCACCATTCCTACATTGTATTGTTCCTTGACACGCCAAATGTTTCATTCCTTCCAACAAGAACAGCATTTCATCAATAAATGCATCAAGCCCTCTTATTAGGTACGGATAGATAAATTCTCCAACCGGCCCTCGTAATAAGAATACTAAAACTGCTCCCACCATTCCCCAAAGGAAACTCATGTATGACCACTTGAGAAATTTGTATTTACTGAGAGCAAGAACTTTTCCTTGTCCGTATATGTCTCCCGCAAGTGCATCATATACGATATCATCTGTCATCAATTTTTCTGCGTAATCTTCTTTATATTCTTCAATATCTATATGAGCAAAATGACCAAAAAATAAAGGATTAAAATGCGGAGATGATCTGTCTATATCTCCATGTCTGTCTTTTGGATAATCCGTCTTTGGTATAATAGCAAATATCGCAAACAATAATGAGAAGAAACTGCCCGTTGCAAATGTTAGTAGAGGCCATTTCATCACCTCATTGTCCAGGTTTGCTATCGTTATAGAAAATACAATAGATGCAACAGTAATCATTATATTAGCTTTTGCATCTGCCATCAACCCCAATCTCATTTGATTACCGTGATTGAGGCGGAGAATATTATCTACTGCAGTACGATCTTCAGGTACTTTTGAAAATTGATTAATTTCTTCTTTTTCCACATCATGCCCCTATTTCAATGGTGGGGCATATAATAATCCTCCATGATTGTATAATTTATTCAGACCACGTTCTAATCCTATAGGTGTATCCGGCCCCACATTACGTTCATATATTTCTTTGTAATTTCCAATCAATTTAATAACGTTATATGACCAAGATGCCTCTAGTCCAAGTTTAGCTCCAAGATGGGGATGATCTTTTCCATTTTTTTCACCCATAAATCTTTGAATGTTTGGGTCTATGTGATTCTTGAACAAGTCAATGTTCTTTGAATTAATGCCCATCTCTTCTGCAATAAACAAAACATATACTGTCCATCGAACTATGTCTGTCCATTTCTGATCTCCATACTTGACAACTGGCCCCAATGGTTCCTTTGAGATAATCTCTGGAAGTATCATGTGACGGGCAGGGTCATCAAAACTTAATCTATTCGATGCAAGACCAGACCTATCCGTACCATACATATCACAGTCACCCCTTTTGTATACGTTCTTTGTTTTTTCGTTAGGGGGTACTGCGACAGGGATATAGTTTATTCCATGTAACTCAAAAAAGTCTGCAATGTTCTTTGCAGCTGTTCCACTACCACTAAAACATATCCTTGCACCTTCCATCTGTTTTGCAGAAGATACTCCAAGAGTTTTTCTTACAATGAATCCTTGACCATCGTAATAGGTTGTAGGTAGGAATTCTAGTTTCTTTGCAACATTCCTTGTATAAGTAAATGTGGTTGCAGCAGAAAGAATATCTATAGAACCATCTATTAAGAATTCAAATCGGGTCTTACCATTGACTATAGTAAATTCGATTGCATCTGCATCACCGAATATTGCAGCTGCAACTGCACGACATATATCAACATCAAAACCTTCCCACCTATCACCATCTTCATTATTCCATATTTCCTGAGAGAAGCCGGGAAACTCATCATTGGTTCCACAAATGACATATCCTCTTTTCTTCACTCGTTCAAATGTTGAATTATACGTTGGAACATATTCTGATTTTGGTGCACCAACTCCAAGTTTTTCTTTCATTGGATCTTGGCCCTCAGCAGGAGACAATGCCATCATCCAAAATACCCAAATTAAAGATACAACAAGTTTACCTACCATTATCATTGCAATGCCCGATATACTTCTAACAATTCTTCATCTGCGATCGGGGCGGTCATAGTATAATATCTCTGGTGGCCAACCGACATGAATGCTTTAATGTCAGAAAAACTTGGATATTTCATTAAGAGATTATGAAGAAGATAATCTGGACTCAAGTGGCACGATGCACATTGATTATCCTTTGCAAATACTCTGGTTGATTTCTTGAATCGTTCAGATTGAACTAATACAGAGTTGAGATCCTTTTCCATCCATGTAACTTTTTCTTCTATATCTGGAATAACCAAAAAGGTTAAGTATATAAGAAGTGCAATAATAACATAGATAAATGATTTACTCGCAACTATTTGGTCTTTAGCAGAAAGTTCCATTTGTTGAACTTCATCTACTTTTTTATCTATTTCTTCAATATCATGTTGTAGTATTTTTTGATCTTTTCCATTTGCAACAATTTTTTCTTTTTCAGCCATAATTACCTCACTTCTTTCCTGCTTCGTTTAACTTCTTGGTGATTTGCTGTTGAAACCATTTGAGAACAATCGGTATGCTCACATTAGATGTCAATCCAAAAAGATAACCGATGGGATAACGATAACTTTCATAGGCCGCAAGTTGTGGAACATTTGTAAATACAATAGAAATCAACAAATATCCAGTTGCTGACATTCCCATATTGATAACTAAATCAAGTAAAATCAACCATCCATGACCGTTATACTTATCCTTATTATCCTGTCTGTAATTAAACAGAAATATCCAAAATGATGAAAATAATACCAATCCAAGCATCATCATTTCAGAAGTGTTAAATAAATCAATCATATTATGTTACCTTTATTTTCCTTCAATTCTATTAAAAAATTCTATAGATTTTATAAGTTGTTCAATCTGATCTGTATGTGACAGCGATTGATATATAAGTAATCCAAATGTGAATAGAACTATAAACCATAAACATGTGAATGATATTAACACAAGTTTAGATATTAATTCTTCTTCTTTCATTTATCTTCCAATTGATAATTAAATGCTTTTGTATCCTTTGATGCTGGTTTTGCCATTGGTCTAAGCCAAACATAAATTACCATACTGCTCGTTGGTGATGGAAATTTAAAGGTTGGTTTACCCTTCCTCATACCAATATCATCAGTTGCATTAACTGGATGTCTTGCGAGTTTGCGTTTCTTGATTTCATCACTAACATACTTGTCAAGTTTTCTGTCTAAACGCGTTTCTTTGAGATATTCTTTAAAATTTATCATTTATTCTTCTTATCCTTTATCAACTTTAATAAATCTGTAGTTGATCCAACATACAAATTATTATTAACTGATGCTGGTCCTGTTGGTGCTTTGTTTGTTAATTCTTTTTTAACTTTTTGAAGATTTACCAATTTTTCATTAGTTTCTCCAAGATTTTTAATCAGTTGTGAAGCAACTTCAAAATGTCTTGCATGCTCTGTCGATTTTGCTATTTCTAATAATTCATCTAATGCGTCATGTCCCTTTTCCATTAAATTATAATAATTTTCTCTTGAATATCTATAATCAGTTTTAAAATCCTCATCATCTGAATCTACTGTTAATCTTTTTTCTGTCTTTTCTGGAAGAGTTGTTATTGGGTCTTCAACCAAAACTTCTTGAACTAAATCTTTTATGTCCATGATACATCGTCTCCATCAAGTGTTAAACTAAACCCAAAATCATCATCCGCTGCCGCATCTTCTGGTTTGGGTTTTATTCCAAGAGTTGCGGTTGTTTGTGTTGATGTATTTCCTAATAAATTTACGTCTGCAGATTCTAAATAAAGTGATTCAGAATCTTCAGTTATTACGCTATTAATTGTAAATGCTGTACTACTTTCCAAAAGAAATCTATCTAAAGTACCAATATCCGCATCCGCGTTTCCAGATACATTCTCAGGAACTATTATCTGAAGAGTTATGTCCTTAATTGGTTTTCCACTAGTCGATAATTCTGGATACAGAAACGTTTTCATTGTAAATTGCATATCCCATGATAAAGATCTTCTAGTTTCAAAATCTCCATCATATGCATCTGTATAGTTAACAGAATTTAATATAATAGGACAATCGACCGCAATATCCATTAAAGGTACAGTTTTAATAGTTACTGTAAATTCTGGTGTAAAATTTGGTAAAATCTGTTCAACAATTTGTGCGGCATCTTCTGCATTTTTTGCTAAAATAGCCAAATCAAAAATAAAATTATAAGGAACAGGATTATATTGTGTTCTCATTGTTCCAGATATAGAAGAAGCATTCTTACCAACAGTATTCAATTTTCTTGTTCCATCATACATTATCTGACTCATCATAAACCCAATTCTAGGTAAAATTATTGCTGGAGTTCCTGCAAGAGCGGGATTTGCAATTCTAACCATAAATTTTTGTTTTGGTCCATAAGCAACAGGAATTTTTAAAGTTTCTACTACAACTCCGGATGAATTTACCCTTTTAACTGAAATATCATTAAATAATGAACCAAAAGCAACAACCATTTTTCTGATTGTTTGATGATATGTCGATGTTCCAAACATTATATGTTACCTTCAGAAAATGGATCTCTATCAGTGAAATCAAATATTGAATCACTTTCAGTTTGAATACCTAAATTATTCGCCAGTGGATCTGTTAGAATTACCAGATCATCTGGCACTGCTGTCATAGACCAAGATGCGGTACTTGCTACACCCACAACATCATATGCTGTAGTAATAGTACCAACAATATTTCCAACTCTCAAAGTCTTTGTAGTAGGAGCCCAAGAAAGAACTTTCATCGTAGCGTCTCCATTGCTACAATCTTCTCCTATCGTAAAAGTTCCTTCTCCTGAAGTAAATACCAAGTCCATCGAGTATCCATAATCTGTTTCAATATCGTCGATTGCCGCAATACCAGTATCCATATCCTCATGACTGTACTCAAACGTTTCACAAGTGAGAGTATATATTGGAAGATTCCCCAACTGATAAAATACTTTTTCATGTTCAACAAATCTAACTTCAAATAATTTATCATTTAATGGAAAATATATTAAATCTCCTTCATATGGTCTATCAAGTCTTCCTGGTATTTCTTCATCTTTCCACCGTCTTTGAGAAACATCTAAAATTACTTGATCTCGTATTTCAAGCCCAAATTGTCCTACCATATCACCTTCACCACTAAATCCATCAGTTGAATCAATATACATTTCTATTATATGTGCAGCTGAAAATTTAGAAGCGACATCTTCACTATACAAATTATCTACTGCAACTGATGTTCTAGGCAGATAACTTATATCTATTCCATGTATTTTAATCGATTCTTCTACCAAATCGTTTAGTAAATTTTGTTCTGGTTGAAAATCAACATTTTGAAAATATGTAGATACTGGCATTTATTATCCTACTGCAAAGTCGACTGGGAATTGATATTTTCCTTCTAAATCTTGTAACAATATTTCTATATTTGATTTAGCTTCATCTAAAATTCTACCACCATCTAAAGTGGTTCCTCCAGGTAATTGTGTACCTTGATATTTAATTAAATTGTTTCCCCATTGTTTTCTAAACAATTCTGTAGTGTATTGTTTTAACCACATATCATTAAAAACATCCGTATGTGTAGTTGGATCAACGATTTGTACACATTCAGCAACGAGATAATCCCCCACATTAAATTCCTTAGACCAATCAACATCAACATATAATCTATCCTGATGCCTAGAAAATCTCATTCCTGGTTTCCCACTAAATACTTCTTGAAGTACTCCTAAATGTTGTTGTACTTGATAGTATGATACTATTGAAGTTTTGGTTAAATCATAAATATCATTTAAATATAATTGATATCTAACATCAAACATGTTCTTTGTTGATCCACTATCCAAGGGAAAAACGGCTATAACACCAATAGTTGCCTCTAATAATGTAACGTATGAGTTATCAATATCATCTTGTGTTATTTCGTGTTTTAAAAATGTTTTAATTGTGGCATCTCCATGAAATTCTTGATACATTTGAAGACCTTCTTCCAATCTATCTTCCAGTTGATCCTCTTCAACATTGATCTGAATAACTGGTTTCCCTAATGCCCTTAAACAATATTCTCTTAATTCTGTTCTTGACGCTGGTTGTGTAGCTGACATAATGTTCCTATAACGGCGTTAATATATGTTATATTAACTATTTAGTAAGGTAAGTTTATGGAAATTTTGATTACTGGACACAATGGTTTCATTGGTTCTAATCTCTACAATTATCTTAATTCATATCATAATATTTATGGAATTGACTACCCAAATGACATATTAAATACTGAGTTACCTAAAGTTGATTGTGTAATACATTTGGCGGGATCAACAGGCGTCAGAGAAAGTCACAAAAATCCTAAAAAATATTTAGATAATAATATAAAAATAACTAAAAGAATATTTGATCATTATAAAGATACAAAAATTCTATTTGCATCCACCTCTTCTGTAAAAGAATTACAAAGTCCATATGCAATATCAAAATATGCATGTGAACTTATTGCTCCCAAAAACGTTGTTATTATGAGGTTTTTTACTGTTTGGGGAGATTATAATTATAGAAAAAATATGTTATATGGACTAGCCATAGAAGGTAAATTAGACTATATTACTGAACATAAAAGAGATTTTACTCATGTATATGAAGTTTGTAGAGCCATTAAAATACTAATAGATAAAGGAGTTGGTGGAGAACTTTATGAAATTGGTCACGGAAAACCAATATCCCCCCTTGACTTTTTGAAAAAGATAGGGTATAATAAGGTGTTACCGTTTAGGAAAGTTGAAGGTGAATCTAATATAACTTGTGCAGATCCAACTAAAATGAAAGAATTGGGATGGTAATTGACTACTTTAAAAATGATTGGAAACCTAATTGGAGCAAATATTCTTATAGCGGTTGGGAACTTCTAAACAAAATATCAAATAATGAAACCATACTTGATATAGGTTGTGGTTATAATCTCTTTAAAGGACGTTATGGTGATAAATTATATGGTATTGATCCCGCCAATGACAGTGCAGATGAAGTAATATCTATTGAAAAATTCGATGCTGACGGTAAACAATGGGATGTGGTTTTATGTCTCGGTAGTTTAAATTTTGGATCTATAGAAGATGTTGAACCACAAGTACAAAAAGCTGTAAAATTAACCAAAGTTGGTGGAAGATTATATTGGAGACAAAATCCAGGACTAAATGATCATCGTTGGAAAAATCAAGAAAATATTACATTTTTTCCTTGGACATTTGATCTGAATTATAAATGGGCAAAAAAATATGGATGCACAGTTATGGGAATGTTATGGGACGACGCTAGAATTTATTCAGAATGGATTAAGGAGAATGAATGTGTTTAACTACTGCTTTATAACCTAATCCTTCATTAACAAATCTTACTGCATTTTTTAATGTTGATTCATTTACCGCTTCATACATTCTTTTTATAATAAACTCAGAGTCTTGTCCAATAAATACCCCATAATTTCCTAATTTTTTTAATCTTTCTTTTTGAAATTCCTCATCGAACCACGTTTTTGTTGCAATTGTTACCATATCATGATAATATACACTATCCGTAGTCACAAAAAAACTTTTTTGAATACCATCTCTCCACAATCTCAATAAAACATATGCATCATAAACCTCTCCTTTGGGTTTAAATCCATGAGTTTGTTCAAATATATAATCGAAACATAATCCTTTAAGTTCAGGATTTGGATCATCTACCCATTGACCTGTTTTATAATTCATTTGACAATGATGAAACCATATTTCAAGTTCATTGTTAGATAATGCTTTTTTATATTTTGCATTACCTGTATAATTCTGAAAGGTGTCTCTACTTACATTCAATTCTCCATTTACAAATGCTACAATCCGCGCTCCTCCACTTTTCATACCTTTAACAATAATTACTCTATCTTTAAAACATTTCATAAATTTATCCATATCATTAGTCTCTGGACACACCATTAGTCCCGCCGCGAAATGGTCTGGTTCTGATCCACCCCCAGGATTAAGTGCGAATTTTTGTTTATGGAATTTTGGATTATAATCTATCCTTTTGGGAATAAGCATATTACCAGGATGAATTAATATTGGTTTATATTTTCTAAAATCATAATTTCCAACATCTTCTAATAATGTTGCCATAGCATTTCCACCATGACTAGTCATCATATAATTACCGTATTTCAATTTACTTTCAAATTTTCTTAGAGCATTTTTTCCTCTATTTCCTGGGATATATTTAAAATCTATTTGTTCAATATTACCTGATAAATTATTATTCATATGTTTACCCCAAAGCCATGCCCATCTCGAGGTTCCTCCTGGCTTTGGTGAACTAGGAATAACTGCGTACATTGTATCAGCATTAACCTGGCTGACCATAACCATTGTACCAAAAACAAACAACATACATAATACTAATTGAATAAATTTAAACATAATCCACCTTTACTTTTTTACTAAAAATGACCATCAATATTGATAACAACATTATTATAATAACGAATGGTCTTATAATTATTTCTTGAAAACTATACAAATCTATCAATTGATATGAAAATTGTTCTAATCTTTCACTCAAAATAAATCCCAACAATACCGCTGGCCTGCTAATTTTAAAATGCTTCAGTATAAACCCACAAAATGAAAACACAATAAAAAATATTGAATCTTCTAAAATAAATTCATAAAAATTTGAACTTATTATTGCCCACCATGTAACAAGTGCAACAAATGCTATGAAAAAATATTTATTGATACGAAATATTTTAGATATCGGCCCGGCTAATAATAATCCAAAAATTGTAACTGAAATAGTGCCGACTAGATAACCAATTATTATAGAATTTATAAAATTTTTATCCTCTAATATATATAAATCTCCCATAGGAAATCCAATATATTCCCATAATCCCATCGCGATCATTGCCCATGTTGCACCAGGAATACCTATGAGAATAGTGGGTATTAATGCTCCTGCCTTGCCGGCATTATTAACTCCTTCTGGTGCGACTATACCTTCTGGCGCGCCCTTACCAAATGGAGTTGAAAATACCCTTTTCATTTTTGTCGCTATACTATAAGAAATCCATTCTGAACCGCCACCACCATATCCCGGCAATAGTCCATAGAAAAACCCAATTAATCCCCCAACAAAACCATGTTTCCATAAACGTATTGCATCAATTATACCTTTTTTTATTTGTTTAAAGTCACTATTTTCTTTAACAGATTTCATATCAAATTTACACAATGTATATAATTCTGGAATACAAAATAATCCTGATGCCAATACTGCAATACCTATACCGTCATAAAGATAATATTCCATTCCAAATGTAAATCTTGGATTTCCTGTAACATCAGAACCAATTGATCCTAAACCAACACCTATAATTACTGCTAAAATACCTTTTAATGGTTTATTACTTGATAGTAAACTTACACTCAAAAAACTAAACAATATAATAACCCACATCTCAGGAACTTTCATATATTGTAAAATATATTCATATAATGGAAGAACAATAAGAAATGGAACAAACCAAATAATACCTTGTATACCACTAGTGGTTAATGCTAAACTAATTGCGTAAGAACTTTGTCCTGCTTTGGTGAGTGGGAATCCATCAACCATTGTCGCCGCAGAAGAATTAGATCCGGGAATTCCAATATAAACTCCTGAAAAACTATCTCCTATTGTACACGCAACAACCGCTGCCATAGAAAAGGCGACAAATTCATATGGTATATGTGAAAAATGATTTACAACACTAAACAGCATTATTAATGCTTTGGTGGGCCCTGAAACGGGAATTATGCCTATAAATAATCCATAAAGTGAACCCAATATAGTCCACATCAACAATTCAAACATAATTTTTATAATTCTTTATACGGGAAATACTTCTTTAGCTTCATTATTAAATATAATTTGACAATTATCACATACTCTCTTTGCATAGTCATTTGCATCAGGAATACCTGTCTCACTTATAATATAATGTGCTTTCTCTACTGTTCTAGTCCACCCAATTCCCGCAGGCAATGTATCAAGAGGTTCATCTTTTATTTGGTCCCATCTTTTGTCAGAAAATATAAATGTTTTTTGAAATCCATTTCCATTTTGCGTAAGCTCGTCAGTTACTACTAAATCACCATTTTCTAGATCATCATTTATATCATTGTCAGATGCCAGTAGATACTGTCCTTTGGCGGCTTCGATGTCATCACTGAACATTGCTAAAGCCTCAGATAAAGTTTCAAATGATGAAAAATCTAATTTTGAAAAAGATTTTTGAAAAGTTATAATAAGTCTTGCAGACATTTTAAATTCCTTTTATTTATATGGTTACATTTATATTTATATAAAGTTTAAATTTCTATTCGATTCCATCCGTTTCCTACTACAGGAACTGGAATTGATTGAACAATTGCCCATCGTTCATCAGTCCATGTTCTAGTAATTTTAAAACCAGTTTTGTCGACTGTCAATTCTTGTATGTGTTTTTCATACAGATAAGAATTCCAGGAATCATCTATCTCGTCGCCCCCTTTCGCTATCGTCCTAATTTCTTTTACTCCAGCGCCTTCTATTACTTTTTTAAATTTCGTATTAATTCCTAAAGTCTTAGATTGGGAGAGCTCCGCATCGAATGTATTAACTATATGAGGATTCGCCTTCTCAAATGCCATCTTTGCTTCCACGACAGTTGAATAAGTAGTTCCTGTAATATTTGTGAATATGACTATGGTTGTTACTGACATTTCTATTCTTCTTCGTATATAATGTAGTCCTTATATTTGTTGATACTTCTTTTTAAAATTTCATAGTGTTTTTGTTTATTAACCCAAAAATGAGTAAAAAGTATAAATCTATCAGGATCATAATTACCACCATGAGTTGTATCTGTACTTCGTATAACACACCAATCAGTATCTATTGGCATTTTAGCTAAAACTGTTTCTCCATTATTTTTTTGAATATAAGGATTTTTAATATTGTTATCATATTGTATTGTCATTCGATAGCCACATGGTTGTAAACTTTTTTCATGTTTCCATAAATCTGCGTTTTTATCTGGTGTTAAAAAATCAATATGCATTTCAGTAGCTTTTAAATAATTATTAATTCTAACATTAACTAAATGATCAATTGGTAAATTTTTATCAATATATTTTGTTAGAGAAGATTCTTCAATCCACGATGATTTACTATAATTTTTATTTGTTGTAGTAAATTTTTGATATTGAAATGCTTGAGCACCTGTTCCATCATCCGGCGGTGAGTCACCAACAAAATTATCTATAAGATCTTTTTTATATTGATATTTTGGAATGTCGACTGGCATCCATAAAATATTATCAAAATTATTCATATTTCTTTCTTAACGTTTTTTAAATACAGTCATAAAATGTCTTTGTTGTCCTTCATCTTCAGTAAGTATAGAATCAACTTTTTCCGAAGAAATAATATCCAAATATTCTTGATCTCTCCATCCAAATGCTGTAAGAGGATCATCATTTCCATGAGCTGATACTGATGCTACCATCATTCCATTTTTTTCTAAAGAATCTGAAAAGAATTTTGCTGTATCTGATTGAAGATGTGATTTGTTAAATCCTCCAATAATTGTTATACATTTATATTTTCTTGGTAATGGAAATTCTTTCATATCATGCAAAATTATGTCACGATAATTAGTCGCCTCAAATGTATCAATCATTTTTTGATTAACATCATATCCATCTATAATATAATCATTATTATTAAAACCAATACCAATCTGACCATTACCACATGCAACATCTGCTATTTCAGTACCTAATTCAAAATTCCTTTTTACCCAATCACATGCATAACGTATAGGACCTTCCATCCAACCGACCTTCATTGTCCAAGCGTGATAATCCCAATCCTTATATAATTCTTCAACACTTTTACTATAAACTTCATCAAGCCAAGTCATATTTTATTCCTTTATAATAGTTGTGTAATCAAATGCGACTCTCCATAATTCTCTAGACTTATTCACAACATGTGAACGTCTATGTATAGTATACAATTGATCCATAATTAATAAATCTCCCTTTTTAAATACAAAATGTTTTTGATATATTGACCTATCTAATATTTTTTTAAGTTTATCTTTTATAATATTTACATCTATCAACTTTCCATTTTTCCATGCCTTTTCTGTTAAAGATGGTTGCCAATATAAAAATTCTTCTCCACCAATTGGATGAACATTCACAATTGACATGCGTTCATCTCCCTTATGATGTGCCGGAATAGTATAATCTTTCACAACAGCAATCTCATTATCCTTGCCGGCCATTGTGTATTTCACTTCATGCGCCATCATGTTCCCAATTGCTTCCCGGTCAGCCCGATCCTTTTGTGCGTCATCTATAGATCCGAATACGCCATAATTAAAATTATTTAATTGTATTTCAACAGTACGCCAGTAATCTTTTTCATTATTAGGTAAATCTAAAAAAGATCTTCTTTGATCTAATAAACTAAAAACAGTATCACGACATTCTTCCACACAATACAAAGCAGTTAATATTTCTTTAAAATCTCCTATATGTATCATAGTACCATCCCCATGCCACTCTAAATCTGCCATACCAAACAAACCTTTATACATTACTCTCGATATATCTGGATTATCTTTTGGATTAAAAGGCATGTAACCCAACACATCATCGTCTGTATTTCCTATACGCCTACAATAATTAACTAATTGAGATTGAGTTAAATTCTGTTCGTGATAAAAAGTATAGCCATGTTTTAATACTTTCTGTATTTCTGATTTTAATTCTAAATCTGTAAATTCTAATACTTGCATTTATATTTCACTATGTGGTTTAATACTCAATGTTGATATTATTTCATTAGGAAAATCATCTAACAAACTTACTAATTTTGATTTTTGATGTTTCGTTTTTCCACCATAATACAATTTTTCAGTAACATGATATATATTATGCGGACGTTTATATTTTTGAAGTTCTTCAAACCGTTTAGCAAGATTATTAATATCAGCCGATCCTGTATAAATTACATAATGTATTTCATCACGAGAACAACTTGATACCTCATTAACTCCTGGTTCTAGTAATGCTTGAGCCTCTACTAATCCTGTGTAAACTTTTACGCCATCTTTCATAAAAATTACATCATCAAAAACTCTACCATCATAATACCATTTTCCGTTCGCAATTTTCATTTTATCACCATCAGTCATCCAATCATTAAGTCCATACTTGTACCACAATACGCCCCCATCATCTACTTTTAATTCTCCCCAATAATAAGTTTTATAAAAACCATAAAAATTATCTAATGAATCTCCTGGCCTATATTCAGATCTTGTATGACAATCCGCTTCAGTGCTCGCCATTACATTATAAATTACTTTCCATTTAAACTTTTTCTCAATATCTCTAATAATATTTTCTCCCGTATGCCCTCCAGCAAATTCCCAATAATCTACCTCAAAATCAAAATCATCAGGACATGCATCAAGTAATCTTTTTACAGCATTAGGATAAGACGCCACAAGATTTGGTTTCACTTTTTGAAATTGTTCTGGAATATTATCCACTGTTTCATTTATAAAATGAATTGTTCCGCCTGTATAATAAGCTCTAGCTAAATTCCAAACAAGATAGGTTGATTCAAATCCTCCATTTTGTAACATTATGGGTCTTTTATTATTAAAAAGTTCAGGGGATACTTCTTTCAAATGTCCGGTCATAGAACCCATTGTACAACCCCTCAATGTTTCCCCATTAACATTAGCTTGAGCATGATCCTCATAATCCCAAAAAAATGGCCATAATTCAAATATAGGTTTTACTGTAGTACCACTAGTCATTCCTCTATACATCTCATTGGGGTGTAATAATGTGGAAGGAATTTTGCCCTCACTATCTGGTTCATGTAACATTTTAATTTTATTTGAACGTATAACACAACTGGCATTACTGTCACCAATTAAAGAATCTAATTCTATATTTGATTGATCTGCTGAAGCTTGACTAGCTGATCCACCATTTTTTATACTAGCAAGAATCCATAACATATCATCCAGAGTTTTAACTTCTTCAGCTACTACAAAAACAACATGAGGTCCCAATCCGTGTTTTTTTAAAATTTCAATTTTTTCATCTAACATGTTATGTAAATTTTTCCATGTAACATGTTCTGTTGATAAACTTATGAATACATCATCTTCATTAAGCGGTGCTTGATATTGTTTTAGTGTCATATTTTCTCTTCAGGATAATACCACCATCCAGCATCTGGTTCATATTTAAATATCGATATTCCCACTCTTTCAGTTTCAATATTTTCTATTGAATGTTCTATACCAGCATTAAACTTGTGCCATTTTTTTTCTGGTATACATGTTCTATAAAGTTCTTTACCTTTGTCCCACCACACAGTTTCTACATTGCTGCCACCTGCTTGTAAAATATAATTATAATTTGTAGTCCTATCAACATCAATATGTTTGGGTATACCATTTCTTAAAATTTGATACTTGAAATTATCACATTCAGGAAATAAATGTTTTAGAAAATTTGTTAACTCATCTTCACAATAATAAATTCCGTATATTTCTTTATTTCCTGGCCAAATATTTTCTTTTAATTTTATTGATTCAGTATCTAAAAAACAAGGTGGGCCTGGTAAATCTAAAAATTCAATCATTTTTTCTTATCTCTATCAAATTTTTAAGAGTTTCATATACATACATTTTATATTCTTCATCTGTACCCTCAAATAAATCACGCATAACTGCATCTTTATTTTCTTCTAATCTTTTTGCATGAGATGTGAGATAATTTGGTCTAAAATCTGACAAGTTTAAATAAGCTGGAAAGTTTGCAGTAGTTTTTAAATAATGCTCAACAACAACATTTATATCATTTGGTATTATTTCTTCTATCCTAGCATTAGGAAACGTTGCTTTTATTTTTGACTTTGTTACATGCACAGGATACATTATATATTTTCCACTTTCCATTATTTCTAAACCACCTCGTGCCTCAAACAGTTTTTCAAATAATGGATAATATTCATCAATATCATTATAGTAAGGTTCAATTACATTAAATAATGGGGGTAACATTTTGCCGTCTATCATTCTATCAAAATGATTTGGAGCAACTAATCTGCGTGATATTGAATATTCATTGATTGATGTATCAAGTGGAACTATACCATTTTCTTTACAAGAATACCAATATACGTCATCATTATCATTAGCAAGGTTTCTGCCTAATCTATGTCCACCCGCACCTTGTTCAAATGCAATGAATAAAAATTTATCATGTTCAAATAAGTCTACCATCATAATACATTCTATTATTATTATAGTGGGATTCAATTAAATAAACTAAATCATTTGTATTATACCAATCATTATAAATGCACGTATCTCCCCTTACAAATAATTTACCATCTTCAATCTTCCAATCACAATAATACGTATCACCCAATATTGTTTCTTTTCTTTTAACTTCTTGTATTTGATCCAAATTATAAAACACTTTATTAATTGTTAAGGGTCCTATTTCACTCATACCCCAATTTGCCATAAATGTTGCTCCTTTGTTTACAAATGATTCTATAATATGCCATTCAACAGGATTGGAACCACAAGTAATCCATATACCTTTTAAATTTAAATCCTTAAATCCTTTTGTTTTAATAATTGCTTTTGCATGATCTGGAGCTAAATGAGTATGAGTGTATTTGTTAATTTCTTTAGAAAATCTATACGCATTAAATTGTTCAACAGTTACTTCTGCACCAATACTAATTGCTGGTAATGTTTGTGCTAATAATCCTCCTGCATGTTCCATTTTACATACGGTATAGATTTTAGAATTCTTTGATATTTTTTGACTTTCTATTGCAATCTTATTACATGCCTTTAAATTTTCTGGAGTCCTAAAAATATGTTTTTGTATTCCTGTTGTACCACTACTTTTAACAAAAACTCCTTCGCTTAACATATTCTTGTACATTTAATTTCCATATAGTTTGTTCTGTATAATATAATATAGTATCAGATACTTTATCGAGTATTCCTTGTTTTGCTAATAAACCCATTAATTTATGATTTCGTAATGCCTTACCACTATGTTCATTGGAAATGTTTGTTGTTATATACAAATTATCTGTAGGACAGTAATCTATGAAAACAGGAATAAAATCTCTCCAAGTTATTGTGTTCCAATTACCTTTATTCAGGCCTTTATAAGGACTTGCTCCGGGTAATTCACATCCTCGAAAATTAATCCTCCAACCATTTTCGTTTATTTCTGGTAAGGGATGACAACCTCCAACCGCAACAATTTCATCATCCTTGATAGCACAATAATATTCTCCCCAATCTTTACACCATTCTAATTTCATAGACTTAAAGGATGAGTTATTTGTATATCCTAAGTCTTTACATTTATCACAAAATATTTGGAGTTTGCTATGTAGTTGATTAGTGATTGGTTTTATATTGAAAATCCCCATGCTCTTTCCTGACACCACCAACATATACCACAATGTCCTAATTTTGGGTCTTTAACATTTTGTGCTTCCCATTCACATGATCTAGTATATACAAATAAACTATCTATTAAATTATATTCTTTATATATTTGGGCTAGTTTCTTTTTATCTATATTAATCCAGGGTGTATATGCTTTATTATTATTACGTAAAACGTCTTTCATAATAGTAGGATTTCTGTCTACTTCTGTAACTTCTTCTATAAATGTATCAGTAATAGATTTTGGTGGATTAGCAGTAATTCCTGTATAGAAAATATTTATTAATTTATTTTTTCTATAATAATCTAATTTATCAAATATATTACTTAATGTTTGATGGTCACAAAATGTACTATGATGTTCTATGTTTATATTTCCGGTTAATTCGATACATTTTTGAATAACATTATTAGTTGTTGTAACATTTTTAAATTGTCTTGCTTTATTTCCAGTAGATAAAATATAGATTTTATCATTAGAATATTTCATTAAAAAGTATAAAAGCAAAGAACTATCAGCTCCGCCGCTACAACTTATACCTATAGGACCTTCATATATTTTTAAATTGACTCCGGATAAATTTAATTCTTTTTTAATTAAATTCATGGTTCTATTAGATTTGTTACTGTTGACACAGATTCTTCTGTTAATTTAATATTCATTATTAATACAATATGATCATCCTCATCATTGGCATTAAATATTGTATGCCGTTTACAAGTATTTAAAAAATATAAACTACCATAATTCCAATGTAATACATTATCATATTGATATATAAAATATCCCCCATCTAACGGATTACATACTAGTAAAGGGACAATTAATCTAAAACTATCTATTGTAGATCCCATATTATCTACATGACTTGGAAAAAATCCGCCTGGTTTTAATTTTAAAATATGAGATCTAAATAACCATTCTTTAAAAGGATCACAATATAATTTTAATACATCATAAACAGGTGTTGGTACAATAAAATCAGATTCAGTTATATTTGTATTATTTTCTTTATTATACTCATATAAACTATCTAAATCAGGCCCAGGTCCTAAATTGCCGTCTAAATTAGTTACACTCAATCCCCAACGATTTATATGTTTTCTAGGATTATATTTTGTCCAATTATCATCAAATTGGATTAATCTTTCTAACATAGTCTTCGAATTTTGATATATGTTTAATTTAACTTGATCCCCATATGCTGTTAGAGTATTAAATAATTCAAAACTCATACGTTGTATCTCCTGGCCATAGTGGTAATTGTACACCCACTTTTCTTTTTGGTATTTTACTATCAGCAGAACTCACGCAATTATCAGTAATGCATGGCATAGGTTTGTCAAATAATTTAAATCCAGTTTGAATATTTCCTAAAGGTATATCAGAGCAAGAATATGACCGCTTAATGCTCCCACAAGGCTCGCGTATAATAATACTACGATATCCCGACGAACAGATCCAGCCTTTGAATTCATTAAAATTAAACGCATTAAATCTTTCGGCTTGATCCATTTCATGCACAATCCCTTTCGAATCAATTAACTCTATTTCCATTTGTGGGGTTTGAGACTCATTATGCAATATGTCTAACTGACTTTTAGTATATCCATCTACTACTTTTGTCGCCGTAGGATTAGATTGGGGTTTTAAAGTTGTATGAATACCCCTCTCTTTAAAATATAAAACATGATCTGTTAATGTCCAAAATTTCTCAGGTATCATTACCATATTAATAGTAATTCTTACACCATTATCTTGACAATATACTAATTTGTCTGTAAATTCTTCAATCTTTTTTTCAGTATCTAAATGTTCAAAATGAGCAGATGCGGTTATTGAAGCCCTATCAAATTTTTTAGCATATTTGATATATGTTTCAAACCATTTCATCTTTCTTGAACAGTTTGACGTCATATGTATTCTCTGTCTCTTAGAATATTTATCATCTGCAAGATATTTTAATATATCCAAATATCCAGGATGAAATGTTGGTTCTCCACCAGACAAAGACCAATTAAATGAATTAAATCCTTGTTCTCTCGCCTGACGTTTTATTTCATCTATTGTTGTTAAACACAACTCTGTAGGTCTATGATCTTTCTTATCTGATCTCGCGTATGGCCAACAATAAGAACAGTGATAATTACAAAATCTTCCTAATAACCATGACACAGTAAAGGTATCATGATGTAACATGGTTTTTGTTCCTACAAGTTGTATATCATCAAATGGAATTTTAGTAAAATCATTCATATTAAATATTTTTTAATTCGTGGATGTAAACTTTCCGCAGCACTTGTATTTCTAATTTTGTCTTGTATTCTTGTATGTTTTTTAAAATGATGTCTTAATTCCTCTACACTATTTGGTTTAATAGTAGGAAATACAGTTGGTAAAAATAAATCCCATATTGGATCATTTAAACATGTTTGAACAGGAGTTAATGTTTTTTCTATAAATTCCTCATCTTTAATATTTTCTTCTTTAATTAAATCATTGATTTCTTTTATTATAAATTTTTTATCTTCTTCAAATAAAATAGCAGGATGAAAATGTGGTGGATCTTCACACGCCTGAATATATGCAGCTCCAACAGATGCACGCCCTTCAGGATATCCTTCTTTTCTCATATTATAAAAATATCTTGCCCATTCTTTTACATCAAAAATATTATACATTTGTACAACCATGTTAATTGAAAGATGTGTAAGATTGGGAAGAGTTTGTAATTCATTAATATTTTGTAATACTGCGTTCCATTTGGCATTTGTTCTTATATACTCATATGTTTTTCCTATACCATCTAAACTCGCGCAAATATTTAATTTATTAAATTGTTTAAATAATTGCCAATGTTTATTAAAATTTGTGCAATTAGAAGTGATATTTAAATGTAAATCTGTATTATCTTCTTCAATTAACTTCTCTAAAAATGCTATTGAATCTGGATCTACTGTAGGTTCTCCACCCAATATGTTTAATCTCTCTATAAGTGTAAAATCAATATCAGAAAGAAAATTATTAATATCCATATTATTTGAAATTTTTCCTTCAGGTCTACCCATGTAATATTGATATAACACCGGATGAAGTTCTAATTCTTTATATATTTCTGTACTATTTCCTGGATCACACATACGACATTTTAAATTACAAACATTACCAGGACGAATATCTAATGCCAATGGTTGTTTATCTCGATTTCCATATTTTAAATCTGGAGTAACATGGCCGTCTCGTTTTATAAATTCTTGTCTATCACTAGACCATCCCTTTCTTTCTCGATCACCACATACAAAACATTCAAGCGGTTCTTCCCCCTTTAATAATTTTTCTCTTATTTCCAAAAGTTGTTTATCATTATAAAAAAACTCCTTCAATCTTTCTTTTGCAGGAATTCCTGAAGATTTTTCACTAAACTTTGCTTTCGTGAAGCGTGCTTCACAACACATCTTAATTGAATCTTTTGATGCGTTTACATAAGTATGCATAAATGGGGCGGGACAATGAAATCCCTTTTTATATTTTATTTTTTCATGAATTTCACGTCTCATAAAAATTCCTTAATTAAAAATTTATCTTTTTCTAACCAATGTCCAACTTGATTTACTGGTATTCCTCCACGTCGGACATAAAAATTATCAATATCATTTAATTTATTTAATAATTCAATTTGCTTAGTACATCTATAATATAATCCCATATATACTGCAGTGGGTCGATATTGAAAAATATTACTTAACCACATCAATTTTGTGCCCGAATTTTCATCCTCATCATGTTTAGAAATAAAATCATGAATAGAAAATCTTGAATCCAATAAATCTACATGATCATAATATAAGTTTACATTATCTTTAAATTCATTAAACCAGGATAACCAACTCTGCATTCCTCCAAAATAATCAGTATACTTTTCAAATTCCCCATCTTTTATTTCACTAGCTCCATCCAAAACATCTACACTACTAATAAAATCTTTATAATTTAATCCATTCCAATTTTCATGTATTTGTTTCATCATATATAATGAATATTCATTACTATCAAAAAATACTAATTTCAAGTCTTTAGTATAACCTGTATCTTTTAAAATTTTTAAATGATTAAGTCCACAAGCTACTGTATAAAATACAGATACATCTTTTATAAAATGATGAGAATGAATAGATGGTGAATTTTCTTTAGGTAAAATTGGCTCCGTATTCCAAGGAAGAAAGTTTGAAAATGTACTATCCTTTATAAAATTATAAACATCATATTGATCAGCTATATAAGTAAGAGTTTTTTTAATTTGAGAACTAAATTCTCTTCTTTCTTTTATTTTTGATAATAAAGGACATCCTTTAGATTTCCATTGTTTAACATTTAAATAATATAATTCTTGATCTCCTATAAAAACATCATTATCTATAATATCTTGATCTAATTCTTGTATAAATGAATCATCCTCTGTTTCTAAATCATGTCCAACTTTTATTATTATTGCATGATCAACTGATTTTGTTTTTAAAAATTCAAGAGCTTCAACATAAGTACCAAAAAGTTTAAAAGACTTCTCATATGAAGACGGCGGGGGATATGGATAAGGTTGGGGATTTACTTGCCAATCTAATTCCAAAAACCAATATTCTGTTAAATTTTTATGAAGACCTTTAACAACAGGATCAACATTATTTGAATTGTCAATCCAACAAATAAAATATTTTCTTTTTAATTCCATAATTAATCATATTAAATATCGTTCAAGTTGTGGTGTAATATCTAAAACATTCGTTTTTCTTAATTTATCTGCTAATCTGGTATGTTTAATAAATTGCTCTTTATTATATTTTATATTAGGTAACATCCATCTATCACCTCTTTTTTCAAGATCATCTGGTAACTTGTCTACAAATTCTGAATCTTTTCTATAATGACTTACATCTTTATTAAGATCTGAATATACTTGCTGAAAACATTCTTGTTCTTCTTCATTAATATTATAATCATATATTACTCTCTCTATTTCACTTCTAATAAAATCTTTATGATCATCATCTAACCAATGTATATTTAAATGCATTGGTTCAACTATTGGATGTAGTGCCGGTGGATCTATAAATTCAAATCTACGGCTTTGCTCTATCATCCATGCAACATGATTGTAAATATGGAAAATATTATATACATTTATTACACTATTAAATCCTATACTATTAATATTTGGTAATTCACACGCTTTTAAGAAATTAGTATGAACTCTTTTCCACTCACATCCTGTTCTACAATATTCAAAAACTTTTCCCAATCCATCAACACTAAACCGCAATTGTAACCCTTTAAATTGAGAAAGAAGATCAATAACTTTCTTAGGCCAAACTGTACCATTAGTAATTAAATGTAGTTGTATATTTTTAGCATCACCATGTTCAACTAACTGTTTCCATATTTTTATACAACTTGGATCTATAAATGTTTCTCCTCCAGACATTTTTAACCAACGGACACCTTCAAGATTATAATTATCATATAATCGAGAATTATCTTGATCCCAATCAATAGATTCAGCCATTTTCATTTGCCACGGATTATCAGTCCACATATCCCAATATGTACCTTCTAATAAATCATAATTATCTAAAACTTCCTTTTCTATTTTACTACTCCAAATACTACTACAAGATCGACATTTGGCATTACATAATTTTCCTGGTCGCAAATCTATGTCTATTGGATGGTCATATATATTTCCTGTTTCAACATTAAATCCCATATTATCCATCGTAATACCTTCTGGTGCATATCTGTTTATAAAATCAATTCTAGCACTTTCTCTTTCAGCACCAATTTCTTCATAATGCTTACAATAATTACAAGGATTTGAACCATCTTCTAAAACGGGCCATTCATTTTTTAAAAAAGCTTCTCTAACAGTTTTAATCTTATCACTTGACCACCATTTTTCTTGTTGATTGGCTACAGTATCCCCTTCTCGAATTGCCGGTGTATCAATTCTATCCATAATATCACTCATACAACATAATTTAAAAGCACTATTACCCATACTAGTATAGGTGTGTAAAAATGGTGCAGGGCAGAACACCTTCTTGATTTGCTCTTTCATAATTTTCCTTGTCTTCTTGCTTTTAATGCTTCGCGGATTCCAATTTTAACATACTTTTCATCATCTAAAAAATGCAAACTAGTATCTTTCCATTCTGGCATTTTTTCAAATCCATCCCACATTTCCGTTAAAATCCAAGGGAATTCATGTGGACCTAACGCTACATGCATACATTTTGTTTCATATAATTTAAATTCTTTGCAAAGTTCTTTATGCCAGTTTAAATATTTATTAGGTATAAAATCACATGAAAAATTATTCATTTGATGATTCGCTATATGCGCCATTGATAATGTTAAATGATTATAATCATTTGTTACAGCAATTGTACCATCAGTAAAATTACTATATCTAATTCCTATCCTCGAATGACCTAATCCCAAACTTTTACTTAAACTAAAACACACTTCTTTTATGGCAGGATGATTAACATCTATAGTAATATCATAACATGTACCATACCACGCACAATCAATAAGTACTGGTACATCTTTTTCTAAACATGAATCGAGAGTTTCTTGTAAAAATGGAACTTGATTCCCATTTCCACAAAATGGCATACTAATTATAACCCAATCATTTTTTTGTATTGGTTCTTGAATATCGTCGTGGGGATATTCCGTATCTATAAATTCCCATTCATTAAAGATTCTTCTATGATAATGATATTCCCCTCGATAAAATCTCAATCTTCTATCTTTATATCTAAAATAACTTTCATCAAGTGCTTGAGTAGTACCTATAATTATATGCTTTTGTTTGAATTTGTCTAATCCTTTTATTTTATTTAATTTTGTTGATTTAATCCATGAGTCTATATTTTTTAAAAACTCTTCTTTACATTCCCAAAATCCCGAAGCTTCAAATTCCTCTTTCCAAGGTAATTCACCTAATGATTTTTGAAAATTTGGATCAAAAATTGCGTGGTGCTTATCTTTGAATAATATACTATTCTCTTTTAAAATTCTTTTTTTCCTCGGATAATTTATATTTTTTAAATGTGCATAAATTGGTTCAGCTATCTCAGGTAAAGATTCTCGAAAATTCTGTGATCTATACTTATCAAGTGCCTCAGTACGATCAATAAACTCTCTAATATGATATGATTCATCTTGTGCCCACATATATTTTAAAATAGAATTTAAACAATTCGTTGTTACATCTATTACATAATCATTATCCACAATATTCTCATAATGTTTCCACACCTTTCTCTGTTCTATTAATTTGGGAAACCTTTCTAAAAAACTTTCATATTTAGATTGAACTAATAGTTTTATTCGTTCTGGCAAACATCTAATATTATAATATAATGGATTATGTAAATGGTGCATACTAAAAAACATATGTTTACCATTTATATTAAATCTTTTAAAATTTTGTTCTATTGTCCATTCTATTAATTCAGGAATATTCAATACATTAAAAACTTGAACTGTTGTAGTAAACCATCCATTTATATTTGGAATTTGATCAATCTTATGAACCGTTTTTTCAATTTTTTTCCAATTACTCGGAAAGCGTATATATTCATTAACATCTTTAATACCATCAACACTTCCGCCCAATTCAACAAGTCTAAAATGTTTCCATAATTCAAATGCCTTATCAGGTATATTAACTAAATTAGTATTATAATCTAATGCAATACGCTTAGATCTACCTGTGTCAATAAATTTTTGCAATAATTCATAATTAGCTTTCGCTATAGTAGGTTCTCCACCACTAATATGAATCATTTCAATATTAGGGGCATTTTCAACTATTTGATTAAAAATATCACCACGTTCATGCCAACTATAAGGATCAAAACCATCTATACATATTTGACCTTGTTTATCCTTTTTTAAATACAAATACTTATCATCTGCTGCATCATGTCTAAATCTATTCCATCCAAAAGCATTATACCAATCATCTTTCCAAGGGCTACTTTCTGTCGGTCCGCACATTCTACATTTTAAATTGCACAAATTCCCCAATCTAATATCAGTATGTAAAATAGGTGAAGAGAAGTCAATAGATCCGTCTGATTTTGTTAAATTTTTAGCGTCATCTATAGTAAAAGACTGTAGGGTTTTGTCTTCAACTAAAGGCTTTTCCCACGAAGGACATTGTAATTCAATTTGTCCTTCTCGCAATGCCCTCTGCTCATATCTTCTTCTATCCACAACTCTTCTACTTTGTTGTCCCGCATCTTCTTCCTCATTACATCTTTGACATACTGGATGCCTTTCACCTTTTAACATAGATGATCTAACGTCTTTTAATAATTTACAATTTCTTGCTTCATTTATAGAAGCATTATCAGCTGTCATTATTTCATTATTATCTTTTCTGCAAACTCCTCTAGTTTTTCTATGAGTATTTGCTTGAACACACATACGATATTGTCCATTATTATTAATACTAAAACTAGTCCAAGGGACGGGACAATAACTTATATTATTTGTATTCATTATACAACTCCTTTAATTCAGGAAAAATTATACTAAAATTAAGTTGTCTAATATTTTCTAAATTTTGTATGTATTCAAATGTCTGTGGCAATAAATTAGATTGATCCTCAGACCACATAAATTCAATTAATGATTTTAATTTTTTAATTCCATTTGGTTTTTCCAATACTCGATCATAATATTCAAAATTTTCTTCCAACCATTTATAAAAATCATTATATTTGTCTGAAATTTTTTCTTTATATTCTTTTGTTAAACATTTTACACTTAAAAAATTAGGACTATGTAAAAAATGAATTCCTATCATTCCTCCATGTTCAGGCCATTTATTTATTTCAGAAATTTCATCTTGTGTCAATTTCCATTTAATAAAATCTGGTATGTGCATTATATTAAAAATACTCGCAGTCGTGTCTATATTAATTTTTATATGTTCATTATTTTTTGCAAAATTATTATATTTTATAAGATTTTGCATTGTCGTATCCAATTTACTAGGATATCTTAACCATTCATGACGCTTCTCAACACCATCCAGACTCACAGCAATTTCTACTAATGATAACCTCTTTAACATCGAAAATAATTTATCATCAATTTCTTCAGCATTTGTATTAAAGCGTAAATTTGTTGTTTTTGGAGAATTTTTAATAAAATCCTTAAATTCGTTTATAATTGTAGGTTCACCTCCTAATATATACGCATCTGATATTGGTTGCTCTGATAACTCTTTCCAAGTTTGTTCATTCTTATACCAATTATATCCACCATTTTGATCCTTCCCCTTAGACCAACTTAATTTGTTTTGTAAATCTGAACTTATATTACTATTCTTCATTTTTGTCCAATCCTTTATCCAAAAACTACTATCATCTGGATTACAAGTTGAACAGGCTAAATTACACTTATTTCCTAGTTTTAAATCAACATAATGAATTTTTGCTGGTGCTTCTCCATCATCTTTAGTATGCCACACAATCGAATTATAATCCAATTTTTTCTTCCATTTTTTATTTTCCCAAATACGTTTGCTATTATATCCAACTTCTTCTTCTTTGTAACATTTTTGACATTCTCGTGGTTTATTTCCTTTAATCATTTCTGAACGCACATTTTTCATATAATTGGTATTCCAATAATCTTTCCAATTATCATGTTTTAAATTAACCAATTGACCATCATCTTTTCTATTACAACCTATTTGTGGATGTTCATCATCACTACTACTATTAGCTGTACAACATAATTGCATATTGCCTGTAGTTCTAGTACTTAAATGCATCCAAGGCAAAATACAAAATCCACTATCCTCTTTTTTCCAAGGCGCGGGTGGTGCATTATCTAAATAATCAATCATCTCTGATGCTAAATGATTTTTATATTGTTGATTTCTAATATTATCATAAAATCTAGTTGTTTTCTTTAATTGATAATGTTTTAAATCTTTTATATTATTGATAATTGTATTTTTAACAAAATTCTGAAAGAATTTTAAACGTGGTTTAATTCCTACAACTTCTTTTGTATTTGCTTCAAATTTTTCTAAAGCTAATTTTAATAAATCATGATCAATAAATTCAGAATTCAATTCACTACTTTGTGGTATCATTTGGAAATCAACAGCCACATCTATCATTGCATCAGGGCCATCATGTTCTGAAAGATTTGTATAATATTTTTTATATAACTCGTCTGCCCATTTATAAATATCATCCAAATTAAATATGTTATATGGTTGAGCAACTATAGAAAATCCTACTGAAACCCTGTTTTGTAAATATTCCTTTTCTTTAAAATGACTAAACATTAAATTAACACTCTTATTCAACATATCCCAATTAAAAGGATACCGAATATAATCATAAAGCTTATCAGTACCATCTATAGAAATTCTAAAACGACAAAATTTAAAATGTGAAATTTTTTCTAATAAATCTGAATTAAATTTTGTACCATTAGTAGTTAAATCTAATACTATATTTTTAGCATAATCATTTTTTATAGCATAATCAACTGCATTTAAAAATTTATGATTAACTGTTGGTTCCCCACCAGTAACCTTTAAAACTTCTAATTCTGGTAAAGCGGAAATAACATCTTGTTCTAAAAATGGTTTTTCAGCATGAGATGATAATCTATGAGACAATTCTTTTTTATACTTATTATTATTTTCATATTCACCATAATCAAAATGATTTGGTATGCGTTTACCATCATTGACTTGAATGAGTAATTCCTTTTGATGTTGATCACTACTACCTGCGCTACACATTCTACATGCTAAGTTACACTTATTATCATACTTTATATCTAAATATTTTAATTTTGGTTTTTTCAAATTAAATGTATCAATATTATCCGCAAATCTCCCATTCATGGCAATTCGTAAACTTGCGATTCCCATATCTTCTCTTTTCCAACACGTTGAACAAATATTTGGTCTTTCATTATTTAAAAATTGTTTTCTTATTTTATTCATTTCTGGACTATAAAATGCATCTTTAATTGTAGCAACATTTGCATGTAATGCATCTTGGGATGTAACATCTTTTGAATCACTACCCACTCGTAAATTTTTATTACTGTCACAACATACTCGATACCAACCAGCCACACTTGATGTCATATGTATCCACGGCAATATACAAAAATTTTTTGTAGGAATATTTATGTTTTCCTGTAAAAACTTTTTTGTATATATTTCACCTTGTAAAACTTTTCGACCAAAACTATTATATATTCGTTCTGAATCATCATCATCTAATTTAATATCAGGTAAAAATCCGTACACATATACTTGATCATTTAACTTAGAAATAAGTTTTTTTAATTGCTTAAAAATATTTGAATAATTTTTATGTTCCCATAATGCATATTCATTAGCATAAACATTACTAACCCATATAAATGTATTTCCTTTGAGATTATTAATTTCATTAACCTGCCAACCCTCATAATTATTTAAAATGTCCCATCGCCAATATTGATGTTGTTGTCTATTCTTTACAAATGTTTCCCAATGTTGTACAAAATTTTCTAATCCTCCCCATCTAGTACATTCTTCTGTCCATAACTCATCAAATTCTATAATATCATCACAAAATTCTATTAAACTATCCTCACTATTTGAATTATCTTTAAATTTTATATCAACCAATTCATTAAATATATCTTTAAATGTTTGTTTTTTTAGATTCCAATGTTCTGACAATAATCTCTTAAAAGATAAAGCGGGTCCACTTATATCATAAAATATAACATTTTCTTTTCCTGAATAATTAAAAGTATTTAAAATATGATTTCCAACAAATCCTGCAGATAATACCACATAATTATCAAATTGTTTTGGTGCATTTATTCTTTCTAATAAGTTATAAAAATTATTTTCAGGTATTTCTGTTGGATATGGTTCTGAATTAAATGCATATAATTTACTAGAATATCCTCTAGTTGTAAGTGAAGTTTGATATCTAACCTTAGTTTCCATATCATTAAGCATTTTTTTATCTTGCTGTACTTCATCCAAATAAAAATATTCTTTACTTTCTCTTATTTTATAATTAAATCCTTCAACATTATATCCATATTTAAAAACTGTATTTAAAAAGTTCCACCCCCATCCCATACGTGATCCCTTTTCAATTTTTTTCATTTTTAATTTATAATCTCTCGGCTTTAACCATAGAGGTGTATAATCATCATGAAAATCTTCAACACATCTTTCAGGTTCATATAATTCTTCTATTGTCAAAATACTAGAAGTGTGCAGGTCAGGGCAATGAATATCTTTATAAATTTCCAAATTTAAAAACATCATTTGAGGATGTATACTATACCAATTTCTATTCAAATGAATTCTACTTTTAGCATCATTGTCAACAATATGACAAAGCATAGCTGTATTTGGAGAAGCTTCTGCTTGTTCAATCAAATAAAAACACGTATCATGACTAAGACGATGTCCCGGTTTTTGAATTAATGCATATTTCCTCTCACTAGATAATGCATCTTTGATACATTCTTGTAAATCATTATTTTCACTGTAATATATGTTTGCATGAATGTTGGCCAATTGTCCTTGAAGTTTCGATTTTGTAAACTGATCTGCAAGATCAAGTAAATATGGATCATCAATCTCATCTTCCCAATCAGAAAAAGTTCTCCAATAGCAAAAATAAATTTCTTTTTCAGCTATCTCATTTAATACTTTATTAGAATTTAACATTATTATATCCGTTTATGAAATTTTTCCAACTTCTTCTGACAATAGGATTCCAAAATTCTGAATCCATATTACATCCATTAGTAAGAATATGATAACGTGGCTTATCACTATTATTAATACACTCATGGTTCCATACATTAGAAAAAAGCCACGTAGATCCATTATCAATTGGGATATTGCCCCATCCTGATACATGAAAATCACAACCTTTTGGATGTTGAATAGAGAAATGCAGGATACTTGGACCCATTATATCAAGGGTAAGTGGTTGGTCTTCAATATCTCTATCATTATGTAAAAAAATTGAACCTCCTGGATCAATTTTCATAAATCTTGTTCTTTCATGAGATATTATTCCCGCGTGGTTTTGTAAAAAGTCTTTTGTTTTTGGACATTTATCCGCTATACTTGTCCAATCATATCTAACATGTTCTAATTCTTCATGATAAACACTGCCGAATTCACCACTAATTCCATGTAATGCTAAACTAGACCAATTCTTTCCACTACTTTCTCTATATGGTATCCATTCATCTAATTGTTCAACTTCATGTAAAATGTCTTCCCAACGAAATTGAAAGTCAAGCATTAACCACGGCAATGCACAATTATCTATTGCGTAACTATATTCTTTATTCATTTTTTTTATCTATAAAAGTGTCTCTATTTTTTAATTCACATGTCTGTTTACATTTTTTAACAGGCTCATCTGAACTCCATGAATTTATAATACCATTAAATAACGGGCCATCTAATATTTCTTGTATTGTTTGACTATACAAACTATTATTATATTTTGCATTAAATTCACCAAACAATGTTTTTGGGGGATGTCCAGCCGCCATATTTAATGATTCAGCATTTACATAACAACACGGTATTAATTCACCAACATGATTTATAAATATTCTTTTTTGATTTCCATATTTACATTCTATCATATTACTTTCTTTATACTATCCAAAAAATAATCTGCTAGCCATTGATTTGACTTTTTTCCAGGATGACTTAAATCTCTTGCATAATCATCATAAGCAGAAGGAAGTTTATTTTTTTCAATGTATTCAATTACTTGTTCTCTCGTAGCCTGTTTTCCATCTTCAACAAAATTCTCTATCATTTCTGCCATCTCACTAATTGATGTAACATTTATCTGTGCATCTACTTTATTAAAAGGTATCTCATAATCATCAGCCAAAAAATAATGAAAGGAAGCCTTATTTTCATAACAAACACCTTTAACAGCATTAATATTTCTTGATGCATTTAATTTATTCATATATATATTTCTGGACATATGATTAACCAATTGTTTTACATATTGATCAAAATATATATCCCCCTCTTCACCCTGATGAGATCCGAACGGATTTGTACAAATATCAAATTCAAATAAGTCAGTATATTCAGTTTTATGTTGAATAAAAGAAACATCTTCCCACCAGTAAGGCTCTTTCTGGAGCGCCAATTTCCAATTAGATTCAAAACCCTTTAATATAAGATATTTAAATAAATTTTCATTAAAATGAAAAGTACGAGTAATATTAGGACCTAAAAATACTACATGTTTCGGTTTTAAAAGAGGTATTAAATATTGACTAAAAAGATATGCTTGATCATGACTACCTCCTGATAAACCTACATTATAGTTTTTTAATCCCAAAGTTTTACTAAGTATATTAGAAAAACGATCTTTTTCTGCTAAACCTATACCATAAACATAACTACATCCTAATATTAAAATACTATCACCTTTATTGTCAAAATCAAATTCATCAGACCTAAATCCCCAACTATTATGTCTATACCAAGGCACTTCTTCACATTCAGTCTGTAAATAATTTATTTGTTTTTTTGATAATGTATATGGCCAATCCTGGCCATCATGAATCATTTTAATTTTCTCAAATTGTTCTGTATATCCACACATATCCAGTACATATTTGCCGTAACTGGAATTTTGAAATTTATCATATCGCTCTTTATTATCTTGCCCCATATAAAGATAATCGCCATTACGTCTATGCCAAGATGTATGCAAAAATGGTATAATTTGTTTTTCTGTAAAATCATGATTTTGTAAATATCCTATAAAATGAGTCAATTCTGTATCATGAACATTAAAATTTGTTAAATCAAATTCTCCATTATCAATTCTTTGACTAATTTTAGAAATCTTTTCTTCTGAACCATCTTTAATAGGGCATTTAGGTAAAATATCATCTTCCCATTCTAAACAAAATCCTTTAGTTTTGAAATCTTTTCCTAATTTAAACTTAGCATTATTGGCATTTAGATGTTCTTCACTCATTTCACTTCTCCACTACCTGTTCTATGTGAATATATTTTTCTAAATCTTTTAAATCCTTCAACTTTAGACATATTCTCTGCCTCCTTTATTAAATGTTCATTATGATCAAATACAATAAATTGCCATGTTGCATTGCCGCCCGCACCTATAAATGCTCTATAATTTTCCTGCACCTTTTTAAAATTAGATCCAATTCTATATTTTTCCAATGATTTTTGATCTGTTCCATCAAGACCAAAAAATACAGATAACTTTCTTCTACCCAGATCTTCCCAGAATTTAATAGTTCGAGTAGATCCATTAGTAGCAACATTAACATCTGAAAAATCTAAAAAATAATCTACTATGTCTATAAATTCCGGATGAGTAGTGGGTTCATCGACTGATCCACAAAAATTTATAATTTTCAAATTGGGTAAATATCCTTTCGGAATCCATTTTTTTAAATCTTCAAATTTAATATAAGACTTATTAAGTAATGGTCCAACTTTATCATGCATTTCTTGACGAAGACATCCTGGACATTTAATATTACAAAAACTAGTAAGTTCTATATCAATCCATTCTATGGTATTTTTATTCCACATTATAAAAATTGTTCATTATATGCATCAAATCCTATTCCACATTTGTTAGCGCAAACTTTAAGTTTTCCATCTTTAACACTGGAACATGACCAAGAGTCTTCTATGGCTTTGAAAAACGGGCCGTTAACTATTTCTTTTATAGTATGTTTTCTGAGACTGATATTTTCATAATCTCCTATTAATTTCCAAATAGGTGCTTCGCGGGGTTTCCAATACCATTTATATTGTTGTCCCGCTGTCCAACAACAAGGAAACACATGTCCTTCTGCCGTAACAAATATTTCCTTCTTATCTATTGCTTTACAATTAATAGGTGTTGTATCATAATATGCATCCATACTACCATGTTCAGCAACTAAATCTTTTTCTTTTTTTAGTGCAACATTAACAAACTCTAAACTGGGTTTTTCTAACTTCTGAGTATTTTCGCCTTTTCGATTTGTTGCTTGATGGGCGTCTTTACCTTTATGTTGAACAGTCGAAAAGAAACGTCCTGTTTTTTTGACTTGAAATTTTTCAAAGCCCATATCCATCGCCAATTGTCTTGCCTCATCTACCTGATGTTCATTATGTTTAAACACTATAAAATCCCATTTAGCATGACCACCTCGATCAATAAACGCTTTGGCATTCTCCATTACTCTTTCCCATTTAACTTTTTGCCTATATAAATGATTAGTATCCTCTAAACCATCTATACTAAATGTTACAACTACATCTATATCTGCTAAATCTTCCCAAAAATATTCTGGTTTAGCGCCTCCATTGGTATTCATACCTAACCACATATTGGGATTAGCATTTCTAAAAGATCTAAATCCCTCGATTGCATAATTGCTTATGCATGGATCACCTAAATTACCACACATATACATAGAGTCCAACTGTTCTACAAAATGCCAAGGAAACATTTCATAATAATCCATAGAACTTAACATTGCATTTGTGAGATAGGGATTATCTTTACCACCATTTATATTACGGTCACATTGGGGGCAAGCGGCATTACATCCCTGAGTAGGTTCAATATGAACACTTTTTATTTCATCATATCTATACATAATTCTGGAAAAACTTTTTCAAATTGTTTATGTGGTCTTAATCTATTTAAATGTGAAATATATTCTTGAAATTCGGGAAGTCTTTCAGACCAATCTTCATCATCCATGAAATTTAATAGTCCTTCATATCTTTTAATTCCATAGGATGAATTTGCCCAATCATCAAATTCTATATTTTCTACACCGGTACATAATTTCCAATTATCTTCCATCCAAGGGAAAAACTCTTCTTCATATTTCTCTCTAATTTTATATTTTAATTCTTTTGGTATTATTTTAACATTTAATTGTGGTGGCCAATATGCCAAATGACAATTGATCATTCCTGCTCCCCCAGGCCATTTATTTATTTTCTTATATCCTTGCTGAACTTTCCAAGATATAAATTCTGGAAGATAATTAATACTCAATGCCATAATAGTTGTTGCGGTTGTTACTGTAATATTATCATCAGTCTGATCCATTAATTTTAAATTCTTTTCAATAATTTTCCATCTACTAGGATAGCGAATATAATCATTATACTTTCCCCAACTATCTATTGAAAAATGAAATATTACATGTTTAAATTCACTCCACAACTTAAATAACTTATCTGGTAATTCAATACCATTTGAATTATATCTTAATTCAATTTTAGGAGCATAGCCCATTTCAATTACTTTTTCAAGTAAGGTATAATGCTCATCAATAATAGTTGATTCACCTCCTGCAAAATATAATTGATAAATGTTTGGTATTTGTTCATATAAATCTTCCCAAAAATGAGGACTCATTTTATGCCAATTATACGTTCCGCCGTCTTCATTTTTTTTCCATTGACTAGTATCTTTCAATCTTTCATTTTTTATTTTAGGATAAAAATCTAACCACTCTTTATTCCATCCAGAAGAATCATTTGGAGAACACATCACACAAGCCAATTGACATTTACTTCCCATTCGTAAGTCAATATATCTAAGTTTGGGGGCAACTGATCCATCTTCATTTGTGTTTTTTACTAATTCATTTAAATCATAAATTTCTCCCCATTTATTAGTTTCCCAAACTCTTTTAGGAATATGGCCCGCATCTTCTTCTTTAAAACATTTTTCACATTGAGGGGGGCGTTCACCTTTCATCATCATCAATCTAGTACGCCTCATATAATCATTATTCCACGCATCTAATAATCGAGTGGTATTTAAATTAGCACATTGGCCATCTTCATTTCTTATATTTGCTTTTGTTCTTATGGAAGAATTTGGATCTTGAACAGCAGACGCATTCGCAGTACAACATACTCTCATATGTCCGTTGGGTCTTGTTGATAAATGTATCCACGGCAATGCGCAAAAAGTGGGGGAAGGATAATCCATAAATTGTCTCACTAAATATTAATAACTATAATTATATTTATGCTACTAAAATATGACTAATTTTTTTTGTTTGAAGTGGGGAAATAAATATCCTCCAAAATATGTGAATCGATTATTCAATTCTTTAAAAATACACTATAATAATTCTTTTAATTTTCATTGTTTAACAGAAAATTCTAAAGGATTAAATAAAGATATTGAAATAAAACCAATTCCTACAACATTCGATGAATTTCCAAGAACTCAAATTTTCACTTCAGAAAAAATGTGTTATTTTGGAGATTATGCTAACATGTCAGGTAAAAAGGCATGGTTTGATTTAGATATATTGATTCAAAATAACATAACAAAATACATACACAAAAATCATCCAAAACCAAAATTTATTTGGAATTATTGGAGAGATTCATTGGCCTCAAAATTAAATTATGGATATTTAACAACTCCTATAAATTCTTCATTTGTTGCTTGGGATAATGATGCTGGATATGAAATGTATGAAAATTTATTAAAAACAAAAAAGGAAGCATTCTTTTCATATCCATCTTTCGATAAACTCATATTTTATCAATGTCATCGCAAAAAAATGGTAGATTTCTGGCCTCCAACCACTGCCTATAATTACAATATAGGTGCAAAATTTCCAAATGATATGACTCCAAAAGAATATAAAAAACGTTATAAAATATGTCTATTCAATACTTCACATAAAGCATGGGCAAAAGAACATGAACAACATGTAGAATTGCATGATGCACAAGGATGGGCAAAAGAATTATGGGAAAGTTATAATGTCATCTTATGAAACTTTATTAAAAACAAAACATAAAAAATTTAAATATTTAATTGAATATTCTAATAATAAAGATGTTCAAAAAATATCATGGCGAGTATTTGACGAAATCATGATACATTATGAAGAAGAGCCCGTACATTTTTTATGTAGTTGGTTCTGTCATATAGAAGTGGATGATTTTGAATTATTCGGTTATAAGTGCTATTATTATGATATAGATCCTATGGTATGCAAAATTAATAAATTAATAACAAAGAATGTTATTAATAAAGATGTCATATTTGATGATGTTAAAATAGAAGACGGTATAATTGTAAATAAATATTGTGAAACATGTTATCCTGTTGGTAGAAAGTTCTCAGGAAAGTTTGTTTTAGTTGGTTCTGATAATCCACATCTATCTTGTATTAATCCGATAAATAGTTGTCAACAAATTATAGATCAAAATCAATTAACAACAATTCATTATAAAACTGAAATAAAAGGTAAACATAATTATTATTTGGTGGTAGGATGCAATCAACTATAGAAAAATTAAAAAAATTTGAAGATAATATTGAAAAGAAAAATCAAGAAATTAGAGATTCTGCAGGAAATATTAGAAAAACTATTGGAAAATTAAAAAATGATGTTAGAAAAACTATTGGAAAATATAAAACAAATATTGGAAAAAATAAAAAACATGTAAGTGATACCACAAAAAAAATTAATAAATTACCATATCATAAAATAGAACAATGGATAATAAACAATCAGGTTGGTAGTTTAGAAAGTTATCAAGATTCTTTATCACATGGACAATTATCTTCAAAACAATGGTTAGTTGACAAATTACCCAAAGGAAAAGATTTATATCTTGAAGTTATTTCAGACGGAACGCCAACTATTTTAGGATATACACAACATTTGCCTTTGGTCAATAGTGAAGGTAATACTGACCCATACCCCGAATCATCTTTATATATTGAAATTATTGGTGGATGGTTTGGTTGTCCATTAATAGATTTGTTACATTCTAAATTAGAAATAAAAAAAATAGACTTTTATGAAAAAGATGAATTATGTAAAAAAATATTAGCACAATATCTAAATCATTTTGAATTTCCCTTTGAGGTTTCTATTTTCGGAGATTTTTTTGAAAGAAAAGAAATTAGACGTAGAGATTTAATCATTAATACCTCAGGAGAACATATGGAAGATATTATAAAAATGAAACATTATTTTAAAGGAAATCCTGTAGTTGCTATACAATCAAATGATTATTTTGGATTAGATGAACATATCAATTGTGTTCATAATGTTGAAGAATTAATTGAAAAAAATCAAATTAAAAATGTGGTATATAAAGGTAGATTAGATTTTCCAAAATATACAAGATATATGACCATAGGTCATTGGTATGTTTAAATACGCAGTCGCATGTATATGTGTTGGTGACAAATACAATGTAAAAGATATAAAACGTCTAGAAAAAATGGTTTTTGAAAATACCACATATAATATAAACTTTCGAGTATTTGATGAACCAATTCTTCCCAAATGGTGGACTAAAGTTTTATATCATTCCCCCATGATAGAACAATTCGAAGAAGAAGTTGTATTAGCATTTGATTTAGATGTTATCATTAAAGGTAATATAGATAAACTATTTGATTGGGTTGAACAACAAAACTATCTATGTGCATGTTGGAGTAGATGGAGAGAGCATATGGAAGATTTTGAAAAACGGAGGATACAAAAAGAATGTTGCACTCCTTATAACTCTTCTATATTAGGATGGAAACCAAATAACAGTTTAAAAGTATGGGAAGAATTTGAATTTGAAGATATTGAAAAATGTGGTGGATTTGATATATATCTTTGGATGAAATATCTTGATCCCATTCGTATACCAGACCATTTTTATTATTCTGCTAGTCATTCTAATTATCAAGAATTAGATTATCCAATAGCCCTTTTTAATAAAGGATATTCTGACGGACTAGAAAAGGGGGAAATATATTCTACTGTTCCTTGGACTAAAAAATATATCTAATACCAAACACCATTAGGACTTTCATGAACTAATCCTATATCCTCTTTTAAAACTTCATTACAAAATTCCACATCTTCATGAAGATCATTATTCATCATAAATCCAACTGAAAATCTATTACAATTTGTTCCCGCACAATGCCAAGCATATTCTTTATTTTCTTCAACATGATCTAAATGACTAACAATTTTCAAAGATTTAATATTCCATCCTGCAGTATCTTGATATTCTTCAATTTCTTTTGAATCGCCATAAATTCTAGAAATACCTGCACCCGTTTCTGACCAAGAAAATATTATATTTCTGCCTGGGATATTCGCATTATGATGCCAAGCAATATATCCACCAGGAGGATAATGTTGACATAAAGGACTTCTTCTTGCTCCCACTAAGGAAGCTAATTTAGTTGACAATTTTAAAAGTTCTTCATGAGGTTCAGAAGCTTCCAGACCAAAATCATTTGATAATATATGTGTAGGCCCGCCAGAGCCTGAATCACCTTCCATTATATTAAACAAAT
>Ga0310345_10000281_pt1 | contig 89332 bp, 85 predicted proteins | sample HC15DNA20500_MG_FD_204667 | JGI IMG/M metagenome (GOLD analysis project Ga0310345, IMG submission 204667) | Marine microbial communities from station ALOHA, North Pacific Subtropical Gyre - HC15-DNA-20-500_MG | ecosystem: Environmental > Aquatic > Marine > Oceanic | place: Pacific Ocean: North... | reverse complement strand
AGGCTGAGGCAAACTTCCACCAGCAACAAGCAGGTCAGGCCATGGCGGCCTGACTTAAACGAAACGGCCTCCACAAAACCCGGGGCGATTCAGACCGTGTGATGCGGTCATCAGGAACCTTCTATCTCGACCAAGAGATAGGGGTACCCAATGAGAGATTACCAAAGCCTTGCTCACACGAAGTGGGACTGTAAGTACCACGTTGTATTCATCCCGAAGAGGCGTAAGAAGGCGATCTTCGGAGCGATCCGCAAGCACCTGGGGGGAGGTGCTACATGAGTTGGCGAGGCAGCGTGAGTGCCGGATCGTGGAGGGTCACTTGATGCCAGAGCCGAGCCCGAACGATAATTTCAAGATGGAGCCGGACTAATGCGACGCGTCGTTCAGCCGACGCGTATCCGGACTTTCAATCCGTAATTCACTAACCCACCGACTTCAGTCGGTGGTTGTTTAGTGCTACCACCGGCGTAGACGAACTGATGATTGATGCGCGCATCTACGACCCGACGGCGCGTTGCCGTTCGTATCAACTGGCAGCGGAATCGATTGGAGATCTGCTCACTCACTGACAGCGTGCGCGCCGGTGACCTTCAGGTCACCCGTGCGGAACACACGTGCCAGGTAGTCAAGGGTTCAGAGGATATCGTCCACCACGCCGCCATCGACCCGCAGCGCAGCGCCGCTGGTGGCTGACGCCTGGGTGGAGCAGATATAGACGACCATATTGGCGACCTCATCGACCGTGGCCGCACGTTGAATCAACGAGGTGGGACGGTGGGTCATGACGAATTCGGCAGCGACGGCCTCCAAGGATTTGCCGGAGCGGGCAGACTCTCCTTTGAGCAGCTCAGCCAAGCCATCAGACAGTGTCGGGCCTGGCAGCACGCTGTTAACGGTTACGCCGCTGCCGGCCACACGTTTGGCCAAGCCACGCGACAACGCCAGTTGCGCCGTCTTGGTTACGCCGTAATGAACCATATCGGCCGGGATATTTCGGGCTGACTCCGAGGAGATAAACACCACCCTACCCCAACCTCGTTGGACCATGGCTGGAACCAACGCGCGGCTCAGGCGAACACCGGACATTACGTTAGTTTGCCAATAGTCTTCCCAGCAGTCGTCATCGGCCTCGAAGAAATCGGCCAAACCATAGATGCCGGCGTTGTTGACCAGAATGTCGATGGTGGGAAGCGCAGCTGTAAGAACGCCAACGCCGTCGGCATTGCCCAGATCAGCCGCGACTCCGCTGAAGGTGGCCTGCGGTACCGCTTCGCTCAAACGTGCCAGGGCTTTTTCGACCGAGCTGTCACTCCGCCCGTTGATGATCACGATAGCGCCGGTGAGCGCCAGGCCATGGGCAATGGCGAAGCCGATGCCGCCTGTGGAGGCAGTAACCAAAGCGGTCTTGCCGGCAAGATTGATGTGCATGCGTATTGACCCTCTAGCGCCAGGTAGTACCCGGCAGGTTAGATCGGTTGCTGAATAGTCAGCGGTCTTGTCCGCCGGCTACTGACTGGCGGTGTCAGGTCCGGGTAAACCCATCAAACGGATTCATGTACACCGCGCCAAAGGCATCCAGGTGCTTGCGCGTCGGCGCGTCTGGGTTGCCATAAACTAGCAGGCTGGTGATTTTCACCAGCTCGAGAAACTTTTCGCCGAACGGCGCGAAGGTTTCTTCAATATGGTTAACGACAGCATCGGCACGGTAACGCTCGATAATGTGCACCTCAGTGCGAGCCTCGTTGACGCTGTATTCGTACATCAAGGTGCCAGGCTCTTCGCTCGTAGCGGCGACAATCTTGGCAACCAGCGTTTTAAATTCAGGGAAGTCTTCCGGAGCCAGGCTTAGGGTAAAAATGCTGATGACTTCGTCTTTCATGGGGCGTCCTCACAGAAGTAAATGACCAACCCCATGCGATAGATGCAGAGGGTTGCTGAGTCAGCAGCCATGCTAAGGTAGAGCAGCAAGCTGATAAACAACCTTGAAATCACAGATAGGTAGCGTAATTTGCTACCAACTCTTGCGCCTAGGAAAACGGCAATGACCTCCGAAGATTCCTTCAGCGGCATCCATATTTTTCTCGCCACCGCCCGCTCTGCGACCTTCACAGAGGCAGCCGAGCGCCTGGGGCTGTCCAAGTCGGCCGTAGGTAAGGCGATTGCACGGCTGGAGGCACGGGTGGGTACCAGCCTGTTTTATCGCTCGACCCGCCGCTTGTCCCTGTCTCCGGATGGCGAGGCCTACTTCACCGTGTGGTCCAATGCGCTGGAGGAGATCAAGGCCACCGAGAGCAACCTCGGCAACAAGTTAGGCGTGCCCACAGGGCGCTTGCGGGTGGACATGCCGGTCGCGTTCGGTAAACAGGTGGTACTGCCGGTGCTACTGGAGATGAGCAAACGCTTCCCGCAGTTGCAACTGACCTTGACCTTTAGCGACCAACTGGTGGACCTGACGGAAGAAGGTATCGACCTGGCCATTCGTTTTGGCAGCGTCGACAACGTCCCCGGCCTGGTGGCCAGACGCCTGACGTCACACCGCTGGGTAACCTGTGCAGCGCCGGGTTATCTGGAAGAATATGGTACGCCGTTGACGCTCGAGGACATGGGCCAGCACCGCAGCATCGTCGGCTATCGCCGCGGCAGCCTAATGCCCTGGAAAATGGCCCAGGCCGGGCAATCCTTGAAGTTCTCGCCACCACCGACCTATCAGTTTGACGATGCCGAAGCGATGATTGAAGCCACGCGAGCCGGCCTCGGTATTTGCCAGATGCCGCTCTGTCTATTTGAAAAGGACATCGCCCAGCAGGTTGTTGTTACGGTACTCGAGCCCTTTGAACCGGCGCCTGTCGAGGTCCACGCACTATGGTCGAAGAGCAATCATCTGCGGCCCAAAATTCGTTACCTGGTCGACGAGTTATTGAAGCTGTATGGCCACAGCTAACGGCAGAACGGACAGCTACTGCGCGACCTTGGCGCGGGGTTGATCAACGCCAGCCCCATTAACTCAGGGTGCCACTCAGCAGCCATAGCGATGAGCGCGGACTGATCTGTAACAAAGCCAGGGAGCCCCCAAATACTAGAGCCCGCCGACCAGGGATCTACTCACCAACCTGCGTTCTGGCCAGGCGCAGGGGGCAATATTGGCACCTTGATGTGTAGCTCAGCGCTCCGGCTGGCAGCGGCCTGAAGAGTCGACAAGTGACCGCCAATTATCCCGGTTTTCGAGATAGTTATTCACCAATATCTGAGTTTATCTCCAAAATCGAATCTATAAACTTTGAGCCATCCCCAGCCAATCAGTGCGCTGTGGGTAGGCAGGTCAGTGAGCGGCGCACACGCTTTGCAACGCCGATCAGTCCACCTCTTGCTGCTGCGGCCCCAATATCTAAGCAGGATTTCAACCATGAGTCTGGCCTATCCAGTGTTGTTCGTGTCCCACGGAGCACCAACCTTTGCCATCGAACCCGGCCAGGCCGGGGCACGCCTGGCTGAGCTAGGCCGAGCGCTGCCACGGCCTAGCGCCATCGTAATCGTCTCTCCTCACTGGATGACCCGTGGGAGCGTGCGTGTAGGCAGCAGCAAGGCGCCGGAAACCATTCACGACTTCGGAGGCTTTCCGCAAGCACTGTATCGCCTGCAATACCCTGCAACCGGCAATCCTGCATTGGCCGAGCAAATCTGCAACCTGCTTTCCCGCAATGGGATTGCCGCAACTACCGAATCGAATCGAGGCCTGGACCACGGCGCCTGGGTGCCGTTGCTGCACCTATTGCCCACTGCGGATATCCCGGTGGTCCAAGTGTCCATGCCCCACCCGCTCAATCCATTGGGTGCCTGGCAGCTTGGCCAGGCACTCAAGCCGCTGCGCGATCAGGGCGTGCTGATCATTGGCTCCGGCAGTCTGACCCATAACCTTTATGAGTTCCGTAGCAACTACGGCGACCCGGCTGAGTACGTAGCGCGTTTTTCCGACTGGATCCGTGACGCCCTGCAAGCCGGTGACCTGCCAGCGCTGCTCGCCTACCGCCGCAATGCCCCGGAGGCCGAGCGTGCGCACCCCAGTGAAGAACATTTGTTGCCGCTATTTCTGGCGCTCGGTGCCGCAGGCGAGCACTACGCCGTGGATGTGCTAGAGGGCGGTGTCGCCGACGGCGTACTGGCTATGGACAGCTACCTGTTCAAAAGCCCAACCGCCACTCAGGAGATTACTCAAGCATGAACCTGCCACTAGCCATTTCAGAACTGCAGCAAGAACCGCAATCCGGCCTTGTCTATCGTCGGGTAATCCGTGCTGCTGCCCCTCGTGCACGTCTCCTGCTATTGCATGGTGTAGGCGGTAATGAAACCAATCTGGCAGGCCTTTCCGGCTTTATCCCAGAAGGAATTGAAATATTGCTGGTACGCAGCCGCCTGCAAATCGCAGCTGAGGGCTTTGCCTGGTTTCAGGTAAATTTCACCAACGAAGGCCCGGTGATCGTTGAAGAGCAAGCGGAAACCAGCCGCCAGAAACTAGTGGAGCTTGTAACTGCCTTACCACAAATGCCTACAGTGATAGCTGGCTTTAGCCAGGGCGGTATTCTCAGTGCAAGCGTCGGGCTTAGCGCCCCTCATTGCGTGCTAGGCTTTGGCTTGTTCAGCGGCAGAATTCTCCCTGAGCTGGCACCACACATTGCCAGCGCTCAAGCATTGAGTTCGCTATCGGCGTTTATTGCTCATGGCTATGGTGATAACAAGCTCCCCGTGTCTTGGGCACAAAAAGCGGATGCCTGGTTGCACCAACTGAACGTGCATCATGAAACATACCTGTACGACATGGGCCACGAAATCACCAATGAAGAAGTGGAAGATTTCATTCAGTGGCTGAAGCCTGTATTGAACATCGCCTGAGCGACCTTGATGGTGAACTCCCGCAGTAAACTTACGGAAGTGGATCTACTTCTTAAAGCGTTAGCCAGCCCCCAGCGCCGGTTGATCCTTGAGTGGCTCCGTGACCCAGAGAAACACTTTCCGCAGCAGGAACATGCATTCCTGCTCGGTGTGTGTGCCGGCCAGATTGAGCGCAAGTGCAAGTTGGCCCAATCGACCGTGTCCGATCACTTGCGCACGCTGCATCGCACAGGATTGATTACTTGCCAAAAGCTCGGCCCGATCCATTTTTTTCAAACGCTGCGAATACACCATCGAAATGCTGGTGAAAACATTGAAAGCGATGCTGTAAAGGGGATTTGAGAGCTCTGCCATGACTATTCGCGAGGACACATTTGCATCCATCGATCTCAATTTATTGGTGGTTTTTATGTGTATTTACAAGGAACAAAGTATAACGTTAGCAGCCAAGAGTCTTGGCGTAACACAGCCAGCCGTAAGCAATTCGCTGGTCAAGCTACGTGACAAATTTAATGATCCGCTCTTTACTCGTTCGGGCAGGGGTATTGTGGCAACACCGAAAGCGAAAAAAATTGCTTCTGAATTATGTCCAGCGATGAGACTGATTACAGCCACACTAGCATCGAACTTTAGATAATCCTCTTTGCAGCAGAGCACTATTGGCCTGCTCTAACCTCTCATGACTGGCGGTGTCAGGTGGACTGACAGATGACTGGAGTCTATGTCGCTGGTGGCATCATGTTATGCCGACGCAAGCTGAACATTCCTGTCTGTAATTGAGCAATCATCTGATGGCGAACTCTCATGGTTTACCGTCGCCCTTTCGATACGTATCAATAACACCAGCCACATCAAGGCCAAAGCCCAGCATTGGGTGTAATTGCTCCGCGGAAACAAAGCAGCCATCACCGGAAGTGCTGAATGGCTTGAGGCGGTCAACTGCCCGGCAGTGCAATTGGACGAGGCAAACTCGACAAAGCCTCCGCCTCCAGGCCTGGCACCATCGGCCGCAGTTGCCCGGGGAAAAAGCCGGTGCTGTCCACATAGAGCAGTACCGACTTGGCATCGCGCCAACCGACATAGCCCATCAACGCCTTCTGGTCCCAGCCACTGCGCGTGGCCCAGGTGGCAAAGCCACGGCGTAGGGAGTGGCTGCTATACAACTCGGCGGGCAATCCGGCCGCTTTCAGTACCGCCCGCAGCAGCGGGATGACGCTGTGCGGGTGCAGGCCCTGCTCGCGCAGGTGACCCCAGCGGTCAATGCCGCGGAACACCGGACCGCGGGCGATGCCGGCGACACAGATCCAGTCGTTGTAGGCCTGCACCGGGCAGAGGCGGGCCAGCGCCGGCGCACTGTAGGTCTGTCCCTGGTTGTCACGGTCGCCCTTGCTCCACGGCAGGAACAGCTGCATGCCCTCCCCCGGCCGTACCTGGATGTGCTCGACCTGCAGGCGGCACAGTTCGTCGCTGCGAAAGGCGCGCCAGAAGCCGATCAGCAGCAATGCGCGATTACGCCAGCAGCGCAACAGCTGCGGCAGGTCGCCCTCGTCCAGTGCTTTCTCGCCCGCCCGCTCCAGCCACGCCACGCACTGCTCCAGTTCGCGCAGCTGCAGCGGTTCGGCCTGCTTCTCCGGCTTCGGGTGCAAGGTACGAATGCCCTTGAGGATCTGACGAACCAGCGGGGTCTTGGTCGGATCCGGGAAGCCCTGGCTGACATGCCACTGCGCCAAGGCCGCCAGGCGCAGCTTGAGGGTGTTGCTGGACAACGTGGCGGCGTGATCGACCAAGTAACGCACGATGGCATCGCTGGTCGCCGGCAGAAAGCCGCCCCAGGCGACCTCGAAGTGCTCGAGCGCTTGCCGGTAGCTGCGCCGGGTGTTGGGGCGGGTACCGGCCTGCAGGTACCGCTCGATCTCGTGGCTCATCGACGCACATCCCCTTGATGTACTGGTGAGCGACTGCCAAACGACGAAAAAATCGCCTCACCTTGGATAATTAAAGATTATCCGACCTTATTTATTGGATAGTGGAAATATAATACGTTGGACGTATCATATATTACTGATCAGATGCCGTTGATCGACGAGCCCACCCTAGACCCCAGTAGATTGGCGTTGAAGGCTCAGGAGGCGGCCGCAGGCTTTGTTGCCAGCGGCACCGCCGAAAACACGGTACGGAGCTATCGCAGCGCCCTCGCCTACTGGTCGGCTTGGCTGCACCTGCGCTACGGCGTTGCGATGGGCGATGCGCCTGTACAGTCGACTGTAGTCATTCAGTTCGTGGTGGATCACCTGGCGCGCCCACTGGCAAATGGTGCATGGACCTATCTGCTACCGCCGACCATCGATGCCGCGTTAGTCGCGGCACGTGTGAAGGCAAAGCCGGGACCTCTGAGCTACAACACGGTATGTCATCGGCTTTCGGCACTGGGCAGGTGGCATCGCTTCAACAACTGGGAAAGCCCAACTGAAGCACTGGCAGTGAAAACGCTGCTGCGAGATGCGCGAAAAGCCCAGGCGCGCCAGGGGGTAGTTGTCCGCAAAAAGACGGCAGCTGTGGTGGAGGCTCTGGAGGCCATGTTGGCGACCTGTACGGATGGCATTCGCGGTACTCGTGATAGCGCCCTCCTCCTGATGGCGTGGAGTGGCGGCGGGCGTCGTCGATCCGAGGTGACCGGCCTGCAGGTCGACGATGTGCGCAAACTGGATGAAGACACTTGGCTCTATACGCTGGGCGTCACCAAAACAGACACCACGGGATCCCGTCGCGAAAAACCTCTGCTGGGTCGCGCTGCACACGCGTTGACGGCTTGGCTCATCGCCGCGCCCGCCGATACCGGTCCGCTTTTTCGGCGCCTCTACAAGGGCGGCAAAGTCAGCCCGTTCGGACTATCGTCTGATCAGGTAGCACGGATCGTTCAGCGCCGCGCCAAATTGGCTGGCCTCGACGGCGACTGGGCCGCGCACAGCTTACGCTCGGGCTTTGTAACGGAAGCGGGTCGCCAGGGGGCCCCATTGGGTGAAGTGATGGCCATGACTGAACATCGCAGTGTCGAAACCGTTATGGGCTACTTCCAAGCCGGAGTGCTGCTGAGCAGCCGCGCCTCGATGTTGCTTCAACCCCTGCCCGCCCCATCAGGCCCAACCAACCAGCCTGACTAGCGGTCGACGCACCGCGTCGGAAAATGCCGCGCACGCGTGTCCTATTGAGAGGTGGAGCTCCTGGTTATGAGTCCATTGCACGGTAGCGGAATTGATGCGCAACCCCAGCTGGGCACTCGCAACTCCGGGTGTAACCAATACATGACCGCATGGCGACGCCCAAGCAGCCAGCATCTCAGCATGCTTCGTCTACTCGGGTAGTTAAGCAAACAGCTGGCGGCCCTGCGCTAGACAGCGAAGGCTCCGTCGCAGGGGCAAGATAGTCAAGTGCTTACCAGTCGCTGTGGCCTGCGCTCGCCTTATGAATACGCCTGGTCGGCAGGTGCGCTTCAAATACCCACACTGAAAGTCTTACCAGACTCGACCCTGTGCTTGCTGCACAAGTCGCGAAGCTTTTTTTCCGAACCGTCAGGATGAATTTGTACGAGCACGCCATCCTTCGCCATTATCAGTGAATGCCCTGCGGCAACCGCACGCAGATACGCAGCATTAGTGGCGACGGCGGCCAGCTTAGGAATCATTGCCTCTAGTCGGTCTATTTCATCATCACTGAGTTCGCTCATGCTCTGTTCTCTGCTCCTGCCAGCCTGATGTCGATGCTGCCCGTAGAAAAGATATCCATGAGCGACCCTACGCCCCGATCACAGGTAAGTCGATCCCATTTTTGACGCACACAGTGAAGCCTCGACTTAGCCGCTCAGCACTCCACAGCGTACGTGCAAATTCGAGTCGATGTGACAGCAGCCTTGATGTGAACAAACCATCGTAGCCGTAGCAAGATGAGTGCATTCGCTTCTAAGCATCTGAGCCCTCTTCAGGTGGACAAAAAATGCCGTCAGCCCTTGGAAGGCTAGACCGCCAGCTGTCACCGGGCATGATCCGGCACATGTACAGATCGAACAGCGGCGCGGTAAAAGCGGCGCCGTTGTGGGGCGGCGACCAGATCATCCCTTTGCTAATCAGGGAGTTGCGAATTGAGGTGAGAGATCGGCTTGTACGGCCCAGGGATGCCGCAATGTCGCCCGAACGATGAGGCCCCTCCCCAAGCGAAGCCATGGCGCGCAAATAAATGTGTTCTGCCACGGTCATTCGGTCGAGTCTTACCCTAAAAAAACCTTCGTCCAGAGCAGCAATAACGTGCCCGGACGCCTTCTGGACGTCTGCAAGCGTGATGTGGTTATTCTGCCCTGCGTCCCAGACATGACTGCCCCACTCTTGAATGAAATAAGGGTAGCCGCGTGTGAGGTGAGCAACCATGTCGGCCGCTTCTGAGTCTACAGTCACGCCCTCGGCCTCCGCTGGTTTTACAAAGGCCAGACGCGTCTGGTGTGGCTCCAGCGAACCGACCTCTAGGTAGTCGAAGAGGCGCTTCGCGTGGTTTTTCACATGTCCAGCAGGGTGTCGGAGTTGTGGGAGGCCTGCACCGACGAGGGCAACCGGCAAGATCAATCGCGAGACGCGATGCAGCGCTGCGATAAGCGCGGCGAGCTGTTCTTCTGCTACGTTTTGCAGCTCATCCACGAAAATAACAAGGACGGTGTGAGCTGCTTTGGCGGCTTCACCGAGTTTAGTCAGCAGGGTTGTAAATTCCTCCTCGAGATCACCTTTGCCCGCCAGAGCTGCCTCGGCTTCGTAGTCAATACCGACCTTGAGATCGCTGAACTTCGGCTCCAAAGCCTTGGCAAAACCGGCTAAGGCTCGCAGTCCAGTTATCGCTGCGTTCTTGGCAGGTACGATACAGCTCAGCCGCAGCAAGGCGAGACGGAGCTGTGGCGCGAGTATCGCTGGCAGAGAGCGATACTCGGATGACTCAACGTAGACGGCGAGATTGCCCGAGGCTTCGGCATCTCGCAGCATCTGGTTCAACAGTACTGTTTTGCCGACACCCCGCACCCCAACCAGGATTACGCTTTTGGCAGGTCGGCCCACGCGAATTCCCCCGATCGACTGACGGACCCGCTCGCGCAGTTGATCGCGACCTGCCAGCTCAGGTGGAGGCGTACCAGCGCCAGGGGAGTACGGATTGCAGACGGGGTCCATATGCACCCGCGTTAATAGGAATAGCGAACAGCGGGAATGGGCCGATAAACAGCTAAATCCAAGCTTTTCACCCCGCCATCACCTGCATACCCGAGACTCGGCAAATGTTGGTCCAGCTGGAGTTACCTATCAAGCCAAGCTGCCTCCGTCATTGAAAAAAATCATCGCGAGCGACCCGTCCGAAATTGCCTAAGTCTTCGTCGACGTCGATGAACATGGTATTCACCATCCGCGCGCTCTTCAGGTCGGCCATTGTTCTGAAAAAAAGGGTTCGCAGAGATGGACCTCATAACGCTCACCATCATGAACCGAGCCGAATCCCCAACTGCCCTGAAGGGTCCCAAATTGCAACCCATATCCTTCAACACGCGTACTATCGCCGCAAACATCACAAAGGACGTCACTGACGCATTCGAACTGTTCCGCCGCTGTGATTTTCATTGAGAGGCTCCTTTGGGTCCAGTGAATCAGCTTGCTGCAGCGAGCCTGCGACCCGCCAGCATCACTCCGGTAACCGCCTGTACGGTCAGGCGTCGCCAACGCCTGGCACAGGCGGACCACAATGAGCCCGGATCCCGCCCTATCTCGCCATGCGTACCTTTCGGCATGGCCTGTTGTACGGTCGGCAGATCGAGTTAATGGCGGACGCCATTTTGTGCAGCATTTGCGGCGCAGATAAGACCGCACTTGGGGCAGTGCTGATCGGCGACAGACGATCCAAGCTATCCGTTCTGGACGAACTAGCAAATTGCATGTGCGCGATGCGCGCCACTGATGCCATGGCGCTGACGTGGGCGTCTTTAGCACTCCTTCAAGGCTTGCTCCAGTCAGCGACCCCTCCTTCAAACAAGACGCATCGAAGAGCAGTAAATTTGTTGCTTTGCTGCAGCCAAGGTGTGGCGGCAGTCTCTTTGAGAGTAGGTATGGCCCGAGGCCGTCTTAAAGTCGTAACCCATGACTCGCTCGTCCTGATCATAGACCCTAACGAGCTCTATGAGCATCTCCATCGTCCAATTACCGGATCCATTCAGCCGCGATGGCAACACCACCTGAACTGCCTCAATCAGTGTTCCTTCAGCGCGTTTCACTAGCATCTGCTCGAACTCATCCTCCGTTGGAATCAAGAGCATCGTCCTCCATGCGGCTGCCTTCTGGCGGCGGTTAATCATCACGTAAAACCAAGGGCGATGATCATCGAGCTCGACGAATCGCCACATCTGGGAGTCGTCTCCAAACAGCGCTGGATACATGATTTCAGCGCGCTTGTACGTAATAAACATCAGCACACCCTCTTTTAAGCTGTATATAGCATAGCTCCAGAAGCACTAAAAAGGCTTCATCGTTCCTTTTGCGAGACAGCAAATGGAACTGAATGAAGCGCTTGGTTTGGTGATCAGGAATCTACGTATTTCGAAGGATATGCCTCAGGAAGGGCTTGGGCCTAGTCAGAGCTATATCAGTGCGATCGAGCGCGGCAAATGGAAACCATCGATTGAAAAGGTTGAGCAGATTGCTGAGATCATTGGCATTCATCCCCTAACGCTTCTGTTCCTGGCTTATCAAAGGCAAACACCCGAACTAAAACCCGAAGACTTACTGAAAAAAATCCATCGAGAAATCACGAGCTTGAAGGGTTGCCTGAGACTTGAGTAGGTTCGACATGGAATCGAATCGGCAACCGATCCCAAAAAGCATTTGATCGCAACGTCGCCAGTTGCTCTGCTGCCCGGCGCGCGGGCTTTCTTGCTCGCAATCAACAGCGAGCATGAATTCAGTCGCGAATAGCCACTGCATGAATTCGAGTGATAGACCTCGCCCATCGCAACAAACATCGATGACACGTGCTTAGCGTGACGCAAGCCTTGAAGAGTCACGCCTCCACTGATCCGGCAAGGCTACTCCCCAAGGGACCTTCGGCAGGCGTTCCATGCTGTTCCGGAGGGCCTGTGCACATGCGATGTCTAACCCTTCGAGGGCGCCTGAGATAGCGACACGCCGACCATCTGCTCTTGATATGGGAAGTGTTCGGTACCGCCGTTCTGAATGGTAAGGTGTGATGTCGGCCATTTTGCCGCAGGGAACAGGGTATTGAACGGAACATTCTTTCCCGATTGCGGCGGGTGCTCCAGCAGGCAGATCTGCCCAAGGGACGCTCTGACGCCTACGAACACTTTTCACCGTAACAGTGATCCTACTGTCGGGCTAAATACCTCTAGCTTCCGCAAACGGCCAGAAGCGGACGGTACAACCCGGATTGCGACTTCAACACAGTTCCTGCCAGAATGTCGTTCGGCTCGACCTGCATCGCGTCTAGCGCCTTTAAACGTTGGGGGCGGGTGTTAGCCGGAAACGAACCGAGGTCAGCCAACTGTTGCCGACGCTAGAGCGCAAATACGTTGGTAAGAGTTCGCGTCGCTCGATCCTGCAAGCATCCCACAACGAGGTGACATGGGATGGTCGGCGTATCCAGTGTGAACAAGCTCGCCCGGTTTGAGGTGAGCAGTACGATCGGATCAACCACAATGTTGCAGATACAGAAGCCGCGCACTCTTATCGAGTGCGCAGAAATAACGGGCAAAACAGGCGCAGCAGCCCCAGCCGGTAGCTCAGCGTTATGGCCGTTGCTACGGCGGCGACCGGCAACAGGGTGAGCCAGACCAGCACCGCCATCGACGGATGGTCAGCCTTGAAGCAGCACACAGCCGATACCATCAGCGCCAGCCAGCCCAGGCTGCGTAGATAGTCCGGCGCAACCTCGTCGGCGCTGAACACCTGGCGCCAGTGCGCCGGCAGGGACAACGCCAACCAACTGGTCGCCAAGCCCATGCTGGCGGCGGCACCCAGCAACCACAGACCTGCATTACTCATAGGCCACCCCACCGATGCGAGTCCGGTCCGCGACCTCAACCGGCCTTGCCAGACGACGCGCGGTGAGTAGCGCTATCAGCGCGCAGGCCAACAGGCTCAGATCGACGCCGGCCACGGCCCAGTAGGGTTCAAGCAGCATCCTTTTGACCAGGTGGTCCCCCGTGGTGATCCAGTTGAGCAGCACCGCAGCGACGCAGAGCAGCGCCAGGCCGGATTGTGCCGCGCCTGGGCCACTGGTGCACTACGCAACAGCGCATGCAGCAAACTCAGCAGCCAGGCACCCCAGAACACCCACTTTTCCCATTCGCCACGGCCAGGCATGGGCTCAGGCAGCAGCCGGTTGGCCGCCAGCATGGCGACCGCTGCCAGCAGCATGCCGGTAACCGTGGTGACTGCCATGGCGTCAACCAACCGACAGCCCTGCAGCCCGAGTCGGGCGTGCTCCTGCTTGCGTATCTCGACGAAGAACACAAAACCGCTGGCGATGCACACACAGCCGAGCAGACCGCCCGCCACGTACAGCCAGCGCAGCGCCCAGTGTTCGAAGTGCTGCAGGTGCAAGCCGGTGAGAAATTGATTGACGGAACCAACCGGGTCACTCGGCGGGTCGTTGCGCAGTAGCTCGCCGGTACTGGCCTTGAAGTGAATGCCCTCCCCGACCAGCGCCACACGATCACTGCCGGCGCGGTAGATGCTGACGTAGCCGTTGGCGTCATTTAGATGCTCGATAGTCAGCAGCCCGACCTCTCCCGGCATATCGCGCGTAGCCCAGATGCGCTTGGCCTCGGCCACCATGGCATTGGCGGAGGCCATCTTCGCGGGCACACCGGCCTCATCATGGGGCAAGCCGGTATGCGCCGCCTCGATCACCTCATGCCGATTATGCAGCGGTTTGAGCAAGGTCCCGGAGACCGGGAAGTAGTACATCGACGCGAAGATCACCAACCGGTGAAGGCAAAAAAGAAGTGGAACGGCAACGCCACCACGCCAGTCATGTTATGCAGGTCCAGCGCGCTGCGCTGGGTCCGCTTGCGCGGACGGAAGGTGAAAAACTCCTTGAAGATCTTACGATTGATCATCCGCTGGGTCCTTTGGCTGGTTGGGGATACCAAACTCGCCACCAATGCTCAGCACGGGATCTCGGTGGGTGGTGTAGGCATAGAGCGAGACCATGGGCATGGTTTCCGGCGCCGGCAGGTCGCCGATTACCCGCCCTTTGGTTGCCGCCATATCCACCGGATGCGGTTTGAGATCGGCAAATACCTGTTTCAGCAGGTTGTTGTAGGACGGCATAGGCTGCGGCTCGAAGCGCGTATCGGGGATCGCCCAACGATCGATCTCGCGGTCGAACACCGACAGTGCACCGAAAAAGAAGACGACCATCAGCACGAAGCCCAGCACCAAACCGAACCAGGTGTGTACCCAGGCCATGGATTGGCGAAAGTTGTTCAGCATGGCTCTGCTCCTATCCGATGATCATGCGCTGCAGCTGCCAGGCAACAGCCAGCATCAAGACGCTGCCGAGCGCCAGTACCATCGAGACCCGCCACAGACTGGCTGCGGAAACAGCGCGAGATACAGGACGAAGGCCAGCATCATCATCGCCTGCTCGGCGGCATGGTAATCGACCCCAACCCCATTCAGCGCCGCCACGCCCTAGACGAATGCATAGCAGCCGAAGATCGCGGCCAGAACACGAGATACCACCACAACAGGAGCCATTACTGACAGGCTCACCAGCTGTAGCTCAGCTTGGCGGTGAGTTCTCGGCCCGGATTGTAGTAATCCGCAGTTCCGGAGCCCACGACATGCTGCTCATCCAAAAGATTACTGACATTGACCGCCAGATCCGTGTCCTTGGCAATCTGGTAATTGAAGGCTGCATCAAACAAGGTCGTCGCCTCGCTCTCGCCGGTGTCATTGAAATACCTTGAACTGAACCGTCAGCCCAAGCGAAAGAGCAGGATTGCGCTGTTCTGGAAATCCAGCCAAGCTCTTCTGAGGAAACGAATAGCTGCGGAGTCGTGGGTATGCCGTTCTCTCCAAAGCAGCCATCGCTTAGCACCCAAGCATGCAAAAAGATCAGCATAGACGCTCGCAGGTATGACGCAGGAGGGGCAAGGCGCAAATATATAAACTGCTTTATATCAATAATATACAGGTCTTATGTCCTGATTTTCCTTAATCTCGGCATAATCCTTACATTAACTAGCAGGAAATTAAATGTTAAAAGCCCTGCGTGCATCTAGCATGTGGAGTTTTTCTCCTTGCAGCCAGCCGGCAACGATAGGCATGCGCATTTAATAGCTCATTGTGAGTATCCGAATAGACGCTTGCCAAGGACACCATCTTGAACATACGAATGTTCTTGAAGTTGAAGATGGCGATCTAGCAACGGAAAATCTTTCCTAGGGAAACCCCCTAAAAAACGGTACAAGGTTTCATAGCCTGCCCTGTTGATATATGGAAAAATCGCTGCCTTATGCAGGTCTCTTGGGATCAGCATCCCGCCCCTTCTTTTCTCACACAGTTTAGTAAATATCAAAAACCTTGAGTAGGGGATAATCTCCAGTAGTGATGCGGTTAAGACCAAACTACCAAATCTACTTGATGGATCGGCCGTGGACGCCCCCAATAATATACTCTGCTCAAAAGAGCTTGCGTCGGGTGCTCGTGCATCTTTCCTCGTTTGCAAGTGGATTCTAGCGATTCCGCCTCTACTACCACGAAAGGGACATTGAAGGAAAATATTGAATAGCCTATAAAATAAATCGTGCAATGTAGGTTGTTGATTGTCTCTACTGATCAGAGCATGCTCAATCTTTGTGAAGGTACTTGAGCAAAAACGAAAGAATAGAGTTTCCTCTATGGAGGCATTGTTTGATATCGAATTGCAGCTTTGGACAAACGCATCCCATGCCCTTGAGTAACGCGGTGTATCAACTAGTCTCACCAACTCTCGATCATGGGCAGCGCAGACACAAGAATAAATGTAACACCAGTCCTTCCGCCATATAGGCAAACGACCATTCGCCACATCATCGCGTAAGCAATCAGGGCAAAAAAAACGGCGATACCTCCATTCGACTAATTTATCGCCTCGAAGGCAAAAAAAATTTCGTAATAGTTCAGGGGTAATGTCCCCGGCTACACAACTTAATCGCTGGCTGGCGGATAAGAATTCTGAGTCTGGGTCCGAATATTTGATCTCCACACCCTCCCACCAATACGCTGGGCGTTCTGTTGATGATAATCGAGGGAAGCCAGCGGCGTTTGGATTAATGCTGCATCGAAACAACCAAGATGAAAGTGTTTCTTCAGAACTTGGTGTTGGCAAGCCAGAGAAACTCACTACTAATAGCCCCAAGGATTCTTGTTTGCTCGCCGCAGCATATCAACATCCACCTTCTCCCCCCCCATTTTTATGGCATAACAGGCAGCCGCCCTTATCAATTCGAGTGTTTTGTCCATGCGCCCATTCGACATAGATAAAATAGTGCCTACCATCTCCTCAGAGTACAAATGTGATGGCTGTTTTAGCGGTAGGGACTCCTCTACCTCCAAGAGGAATGACCTGAACTCCTCACTCTCTATCCAGTCATCAAGAGCAACTTCGTGAAAACGTCTCTTAAATTCATAATTGGATTTAAGTGCGTTGCGCGCACTAGCAGTGCCAAAGCAAAATAGTTTCAATCCATATTCAGGGCCGAGCAGCTTTTTAAGAATAGACATGTTAAAACGCTGCTCTTGCTTCGAGCGTAGCAGTGCATCATGAAACTCGTCGATCACCAGCCCCCAAATTTGCCTCAGCCTAATAACCTCTCTAATCTCGCTTGGCAGGTCAGAGCTACTTCGGCGACTTGAGCCAGAGCCAACTGGTATTCCGAGCGCTAAAGCTATCTCATCTTTAAGGCTTTTTTTGGTATCTATTTCTGGGGATGCAGCCAAGGAGACAAAAATCAACCCTGCACTCCTTTTTACATGGTTTGGAATCTTAGATATTATAGCCGTCTTTCCAGAGCCACCTGGGCCAACCACAAGCAAAGCAGGCGCACTCATACGATCTGGTACATCCGCGATATTATTCATCATGCGAAAAACAGCTGCACTAGAGTTATTGTTCACCCATATTTCTTGATGAATTAAGGCTATTCGCGTATCAATATTAGAAGACAAATATTTTCTGATGTCCGACCGGACGTGCTCATCACTCATGACTCATCCCCAGGTCGAAATTTTTTTGGAGAGGCTGAATAATTTGGCTTGATATGTTCCCTGTCAGCGTTAAAGCTACTACTTCTAGGATTTGGATTTGCCTCAGTATAGACTTTTTCAGCGGCCTCTCGGCGTCTTTCCTTCTGCGTTAACTTTTTACTTTCCTCTTCAATTTTTTGCTTCCCTCTGTAGGCTTTTAACCCGCCATCACTATCTATGGCTCCGATGCGGACTGGGTGACGATAGAGCTTGCCGGCACGATATTCCTCATAGGTAGGAGCCTCAACGGTTACGTCAGACAGGTGTATTGGGCAAAATTGGCCATCCAATTTCACCCATACAACATTCATATCGTACGGGTCATATTTGACTATGACATTTCTAGTCCCCACATGAGACCCCAATATAGGATCCCAATAAACTTGGCCATGCAAATTAATGCCACCAGGATTAATTTTTCGGTCTTCTTGAGGCATGAACCAAATCTTTAATTGCTCGGAATTCAAGCCTGCCGGGGGGTAAGGAAGCCCTCCGTTGGGCGCGAAATAGTTTGTCCACGCTTGTCGCGGGCTACACTTTAATGCGCTATGAACTGTTGAGTGATAGACAACTACTTCGCGAGAGAACCAGCGAAAAAAATCAGAGAAGGTCATGGTTGCATTTCTTTCGCTGTTAAGTCCTCTGCGCGCAACAGAATTTGACATTGTAGTCCCCGGCAAGAAATGCACCTTAGTAGTCATGAACGTGCCTATCAGCCGTTCAACATGACCGCCAAAATGTTTTCTTCCTACAGGTCGGTATTCGGGGGAAATCCCAAAAGATTCACACCCTACTTTAAATTTTGGGCTGGTGAACTCTGCGGCATTGTCCATATGAAGGACTTCAGGCTTTCCATAGTAGGGGTAGTCTTCTGGATCCAAGCCAACACTTGCCGAAAAGTTTACTTTAGGAAGGACAGAATGACTAAGAGCGCAAGCCACTGAAACAGTAGACGGGACGTAAAGGCTAAGATAGTAACCAAGAATAACCCTGGTATAGACATCAATTACAATTGTCAGCCACGGGCGTCCAATAATATTTATGCGATCATCAGCCAACAGAATTATATCGACGAGGGTGTGATCCATCTGTACCCATTGCAGCGGCCTTTCAAGATTTTTTTTACCCGGGCGAGCTGAAAATTCTTGCGTCGCGGCATCAGGACCTTCTTTAATTCTCATTCTTGTTTTTTCTGAGAGGATTAAGCGTACACGCCTCAATACCGTATCTTTGGAAGGGCATGAAAAACCTTGCTCCTTACATGCAACATCCACCTCGCTCCACACTTTGCTGTAGCTGGCTCCTTTCGACTTGAATTTTTTAGCAGCCTTGAAAATTATGACCTCAACCGACTCATCCAGTCTCGTAACGCCTTTCTTGACACCCCGTGTCTGCGCAATTAAAGATAGTGGGCCTACGTCAGCGTCAAAAATTTTAGCCAAACGATAGAAGTAACTCTTTGATACACCCAGTAAAGAACAGTACTTAGTGACTACCCCTCCCTCAACCTTCCACTTTCTGATAATTTCAAAACGCTCAGCTGCCAATGAAAGTTGATCAACGGTGTAATCATTGACATTCAAACCCTCCCCATGATCACTACCATTAATTGCCGTAACACTAGGGATTCGCTGAATGTCGCGCGCCGACACCAGTATTACTTCACCAGAGTCGACAATTGTTACCCTTATCGTTTTGTCACTAAATACCTGTTTGACTTTCGCAACTTTTCCCTTGGCGACAATGAGTTCCCCAGGGGTTAGCTGATTTGCCATGGATGTACTCTCCACAACGCTAATCTAGGCGAAGTCTGCCGAGCGGCGACTTACATCAGTCTCTATCAACGATCGAAATTGGCTGCCGAACACGATACGACGTCACGTTCAAAAAATAGACTATTGCTAGCTTTTCTGCCGCGTCAGTCTATTTTTTAAAAGTTAATCAAGGTATGTGATTGATTATTAGAGATAAATGATATTCTTTTTTTTGATCGGGCATCACACCTGTCGATCGACAGCCCCCGCCTTCGCCGAATGAATTGATGAAGGAGAACCCCATGAAACGTTTTCTGCTAGCCAGTGCGCTGAGCCTCTGCGCATTTGCCGCCCGTGCCGATGACCTCGGTGTTACGGCACAGGCCGTCTATGACCGCGTTCAACAGAACGAATCGAAGCTGCTGTTCGTCGACGTGCGCGATCCGGTGGAGATCATGTTCGTCGGCTTCACCGATGCGGTGCATGTGAACGTCCCTTACCTGCTGGTGGACCGCAATACCTGGGACGAACAACGCGGGACCTACAAGGTTTCGCAGAACCCCAATTTCCTTTCTGAGATCCGCACGGAATTGAAGAAACGCGGCCTCGACGAGAACGCCGAGATCATCACCATGTGCCGCTCCGGCAGTGAACGCGGCAAGCCCAGCGCCGACTACCTGCGCGACAACGGCTTTCCTAACGCCCGCTACGTGATCGACGGTTTCCAGGGCCCAGCGATCAAGGAAGGCCCACAGGCCGGGTTCCGGCTGCTGAGCGGTTGGCAGAATTCGAACCTGCCATGGTCGCCAAGGATGAACGCCGAAAAGATGTACCGCCCGTAACGCCGGGCCATCCGGGATATCCAGAAAAAACAAGTCATGTAGTCGATGGCTGACGCACCTCAACGCGCGGATTTCGAAACCCACGTAGCCTGACGTCAGCATCATGCTGGCCGGGGCGATGAACTATCGTTTTCAGCAGAGGCTGTGCATTTTCGCCCCATGGAGACGGGAACGATGAATGTATTTCGCCGACATCTGGCCTGGCTCGCATACCTGGCCCTTCTGCTGCCTGTTTCGTTGCTGGCTGCCACGGCCGACCATAGCCGCTTCAGGCAGTTGCAGGGACCATTCGCCAGCGGCGAAGAGGTCACCCGAGCCTGCCTCGGTTGTCATACCGAAGCTGCCTCTCAGGTGATGGCCACGCGTCACTGGACGTGGGACTACACCAACCCGGATACCGGCCAGCGTCTGGGCAAAAAGACCATGCTCAATGGCTTCTGCATCGGTGACCGCTCCAACGAAGCGTTCTGCCAGTCCTGTCACGTCGGCTATGGCTGGAAGGATGCAAACTTCGACTTCTCAGACGAGAGCAAAGTGGACTGCCTGGCCTGCCACAACACGGGCAACTACCTGAAACTTGCCGGATTGGCCGGCCACCCTCCCCTGATACGCACCGAAACCTCACCCGGCTCGGGCAAGTTCGTCGATCCGGTCGACCTGGCCGCGGTCGCCCGCAATGTCGGCGCAACCTCGCGCCGCACCTGTGGCACCTGCCACTACTACGGCGGTGGCGGCGACGGGGTGAAGCACGGCGATCTCGACTCTTCGCTCAACGACCCTCCGCGCACCCTCGACGTGCATATGACCAGCGAGGGGCCAGATTTCAGCTGCTCGACCTGTCACGTCGCCGATGAGCACCGAATCGCCGGCAGCCGCATCAGTGTCACCGCCTCCGATCCTCACGCGGCGATCCTGCGCGGTGAGCGCAGCGCACGCAATCCGTCGACCTGCCAATCGTGCCACGGCGAGCGTCCGCATCAGGGCGACCTGCTACACGCCAGCCGGCTCAACGATCACACCCGCGTCCTGGCCTGCCAGAGCTGCCATATCCGGGCCTTCGCTCGGGGCGGTGTGCCAACGAAGATGGGCTGGGACTGGTCGACTGCCGGCAAGATGAACGCCGAAGGCAAGCCCTTCCTGACCCGAGATACCGACGGTCACGTGATCTACGACAGCCGCAAGGGCGACTTCCTCCTCGCCGAGAACGTGGTGCCGGACTATGTCTGGTTCGATGGCACCGTCACTTACGTGCAGCCCGAGACCCGGATCGATCCGGACAGCCGGGTGCCGATCAATACGTTCCACGGCACGCCGGGCGCCGCGGATGCGCGGGTCTGGCCGGTGAAAACTTTCCATAGTCGCCAGCCGTATGACCTGGTGCATCGCACCTTGCTGGTCCCACATACCGCCTTGCCCGATGACACGGCGTTCTGGTTCAACTTCGACTGGGCCAAGGCGCTGCAGGCCGGTGCCGACGCCACCGGTGCGCCCTACAGTGGTCAGTTCGGCTTTGTCGATACGCAGATGCTCTGGCCGATCACCCATATGGTCGCGCCCAAGGAGCAAGCGCTGGACTGCGCCCAGTGCCACGCGGCTAAAGGGCGGCTGGCGGCAGTGCCTGGCATCTGGCTGCCCGGCAAGGATCGCAATCCGCTGCTCGACCGTCTCGGTTTCGGCCTGGCCGGGCTGGCCCTGCTCGGCGTTCTGCTTCACGCCATGCTTCGCGGCATCGCCCATGCGCGCCGAAGGAGACACTGAAATGGCCGACCGCCTCTATCTGTTCACCCGCTTCGAGCGCTTCTGGCACTGGTCGCAAGCTGCGTTGATCATCACGCTGCTATTCAGTGGCTTCGCCATTCATGGGAGTCACGCCCTGCTCGATTTCCGCACTGCGGTCGAGGTTCATGAAGTCGCCGCCTGGCTGCTCATCGCGTTATGGATTTTCGCCATCTTCTGGCACTTCACGACCGGCCAATGGAGGCAGTACATACCGACGCTGTCCAATATCCGACGCGTGGCGCTCTATTACGCCCGTGGCATCTTCATCGGCGCGCCGCACCCTTACAAGGTCACCGCCGAGCGCAAGCACAATCCGCTTCAGCGCATCGCTTACCTGGGCGTACTGGTGCTGATCAACCCGCTGATCTGGATCAGCGGGCTGCTCTATCTGTTCTGGGGCCGCCTGGGGCCTTTGCTGCCTGACTGGCTGGCCCTCGAGGCGGTAGCCCTGGCACATACCGGTGGCGCGTTTCTGATGCTGATCTTCCTGATCGTGCACGTGTACCTGACCACAACCGGGCATACGCCGCTGGCCCACATCAGGGCGATGATCACCGGCTGGGAAGAGCCGCATTGAGACGTTGCTCGACGTCATCACGCAGAGGCACCGAAGTGCCCCGATTCGATCGCTGCGAAAGGGATGCCTCTAGCCCGCTGCAGCAGGTTCCGCCTCAAGCGGGTATTTCAGCCGTCGGCTTGCGCGCCACCAGATCGATCAGTGCGGACATTCCGCGGTGGCGGCTGCCCTCCTCTATGTAGGCATCGTATTCGGCCAGATGCAGGATATGCAGCCCGGCGAAAGCCTCGCGCAGCGCTGCGGCGGTGTAGAGATTGGCCGGCTCCTTCGGGCCGCCAGTGGCGTAGCTCAACTGTTCGAGACGATAGCCTTCCAGCAGCAGAAGCCCGCCGGGCTTCAAGGCGCGCTGCATGTCGGCGAACATCTGCGCACGCAGCTCGGGGCCGACGAACTGGATGAATATCGCGACGATCGCGTCGAAGCGCTCGCTGCCCCAATCCCAGGTCAGCAGATCGGCGCATTCGTGAGCGAGGTTGACGCCCCGCTCGGCCGCCAGCTGGCGGGCCTTGTCGATCGCCCGCGGCGCTGCCTCCACGGCCAGCACATCCAGCCCCAGCTGAGCCAACCAGACGCCGTTGCGGCCTTCGCCATCGGCAACAGACAGGACCTTCATGCCTGGCATGAAACGCTCTTGCTGGCTGGCCAGAAAGGCGTTTGGCTCTTTACCAAACAGGTATTCCGCGTCGCTGTAGCGTTCGTTCCATTCTGCGATCTTTGGGTCCATGCGCCCTCCGGTTGAGCGTGAATGCGGCGTCGCCGACGCCTCTGGAAGCTGCCCGCAATATACCCCTTGCCGTATCCATCAGGGCAAGCCGCACGGCCACCGGTCAGCTGCAACGCATCGAGTGCAATGTGACGAATCTCCGCTTGGTCCACCTCGTTCTCCTGTTACCAGCCTGTACCCATGGGCACTCGGCAATGCGCCCGAGCCCGACCAGCGCCACCTGGGGCGGATAGGTGCCCTCCGCACACGCTATCCCCCCTGCTCGCCCAATTAGGTAAACGGTTATGGCAGCCTGACGCAGCATCTGTGCTCCCAGGTTTTCCTCGGGGTCTTCGAGCTTGACCAGTTTGGCGATCGTGACACCATCGTTGCACAGTCTCGGCGCACCATAGACGCTCTGGATCAGAACCGATTTCGATTTTGGGCCGAGGGTGATGCGGATCGCCTCGGCGACTTGGTTGGCGCCGTGCAGCACTTTTTCGCGAGCGGCACTGCGCAACAGAGGCTTGGTATGGCTCATCGAACGCATCCTCCTGGGCATTGCCAGCCGCTTTGTTCAGAGTAGGTGCGCCGTGTTTGATCGGAATCAACGTCCGGTCAGTACGGGAGAACTGCCGGGTCGCACCAAGCGGCGTAATATGGCGCTTCTTTCAACCGGAACTGGAGTATTCACATGCTGCTTCGCTTACTGGCCGCAGGCGCCTTGACCGTGCTCTGCCAGCCTGCTTTCGCGCAGGATCACCACCACGATCACGCCCCGACGCAAGCAGCCCCCAGCGAGCTGGTGGTCAGCCAGGCCTGGTCGCGGGCGATGCCCCCCAGTGCACCCACGGGCGCGGTGTACTTCGTGCTGGAGAATCGTGGCGAACGAGCGCACAAGCTGGTCGGCGCGCAAACTCCGCGGGCCGGGAAAACCGAGCTGCATACCCATGTCCATCAGGGCGACATGATGAAGATGCAGCAGATTCCGTCGGTCGAGGTGCCGGCCGCGGGCAAGGTGGAATTCAAGCCCGGTGGCAACCATGTGATGCTGTTCGGGCTCAAGCAACCGCTGGTGGCCGGCGAGAGCTTCCCGATCACGCTGCAGTTCGAAAACGGCAGCGAGCTCACCGCCGAGGTCAGCATCGAGGAAGACGCCCCGGTCAGTGGCGGATCGGCATCAGGCCATCACCACTGAGCGTCGGCCAAGGGCATGCGACTGACATGCCCTTGGCCCACTTCAGACAGCGGTAGGCGTACGCATGGTGACGAATTCTTCCGCTGCGGTCGGGTGGATGCCCATTGTGTCATCGAACACCTGCTTGGTGGCGCCGGCCTTCAGCGCTACGGCCAACCCCTGCATGATCTCCCCAGCCTCCGGCCCGGCCATGTGGCAGCCAAGCACGCGGTCGGTTTCGGCGTCCACTACCAGCTTCATCAGGCTTCTTTCCAGGCTGTCGGTCATGGTCAGCTTCATCGGTCTGAAGCGGCTCTCGAAGATGGTGACCTTGTAGCCCTGCTCACGGGCTTCTTCCTCGGTCAGCCCTACGGTTGCCATGTTCGGCAGGCTGAACACGGCCGTCGGGATGGTGGAGTAATCGACCTTGCGGTACTGCTCGGGCTTGAACAGTCGACGGGCGACCGCCATGCCTTCGGCAAGCGCAACCGGGGTCAGCTGTACGCGACCGATCACGTCGCCGATCGCCAGGATCGAAGACACCGAGGTGCGGTACTCGTCATCCACTGCGATGAAGCCGCGCGCATCCAGCGCCACGCCGGCTGTTTCGAGGCCCAGGCCTTCAATCATCGGGCGGCGGCCGGTGGCGTAGAAGATGCAGTCCGCTTCCAGGGTACGGCCGTCTTCCAGGGTGGCGCGCAGGCTGCCGTCGGCCAGCTTGTCGATATGGACGATGTCGGCGTTGAACTGCAGGTCCACGCCCTTCTTGATCATCTCGTCTTTCAGATGGTCGCGTAGCGAGCCATCGAAGCCGCGCAGGAACAGTTCCCCACGGTAGAGCAGCTTGGTGTCGGCGCCACAGCCGTGGAAGATCGAGGCGAACTCGACGGCGATATAGCCGCCGCCCACCACCAGTACACGACGCGGCAAGGCATCCAGATAAAAGGCCTCGTTGGAGGTGATGGCGTGCTCACGACCCGGAATCTTCGGTATGTGCGGCCAGCCGCCGGTGGCGATCAGAATGTGCTCGGCGCTGTAGCGCTTGCCGTCGACTTCGACGGTATGCGCATCGACCAGCCGCGCATGCGCCTGCAGCAAGGTCACGCCGCTGTCCACCAGGATGCTGCGATAGATGCCGTTCAGGCGCTGAATCTCGCGATCCTTGTTGGCGATCAGGGTTTTCCAGTCGAAGGTTGCGCCGTCGATGGTCCAGCCATAGCCCTGAGCCTGGCCGAAGTCCTCGGCATAATGCGCGCCGTAGACCAGCAGTTTCTTCGGCACGCAGCCGACGTTGACACAGGTACCGCCCAGGTAACGGCTTTCGGCGACCGCTACTCTTGCACCGAAACCAGCCGCGAAGCGCGCCGCCCGAACGCCACCGGAACCTGCGCCGATGACGAATAGATCGAAGTCGTAAGCCATGTAGAGTTGTCTCCTTGTCTAGCGAACAGCATAACCCAGGCTTCTGACCCGAATCACCGAAGGAGTGCCGCATGCGCCCTACCCTGACTCACCTGGCTCTGCATGTGCCCGATCTGGACGCCTGCATTGCGTTCTACGCACGCTTTTGTGGCATGCGGGTGTTCCACGAGCGGCCCGGCAAAGGGTCGCGCATCGTCTGGATGGCCGAGCCCGGCAAGGAGCGTGAGTTCATCTTCGTGATCATGCCTGGCGGCGCGGATCGCGCGTTGGCGGCGAACGACTACAGCCATTTCGGCTTCGCGATGGCCAGTCGAGAGGAGGTCGATGCGGTCGCCGAGCTGGCGCGCGAGGACGGTTGCCTGATCTGGGAACCGCGCGACGAGCCGTACCCGGTGGGTTACTACTGCGGCGTGCGCGACCCCGCGGGCAACTATGTCGAATTCAGCTATGGGCAGCCGCTTGGACCGGGTGCCGAAGCGTTGCCGGCACCCTGAAACGAACGAGCCACCCTGAGGTGGCCCGATGGGTTCAGAACGCCTTACCGGTCAGGTAGAAGTTCTGGTAGCAGAAGTTGGTCGCCTCGATGTATCCCTCGGCGCTACCGCAGTCGAAACGCTGACCCTTGAATTTGTAGGCCAGCACGCAACCATCCTGCGCCTGCTTCATCAGCGCATCGGTGATCTGGATCTCGCCGCCCTTGCCCGGTTCGGTCTGTTCGATCAGGTCGAAGATGTCCGGCGTCAGGATGTAGCGACCAATGATCGCCAGGTTCGACGGAGCGTCCTCCGGCTTGGGCTTCTCCACCATGTGGCTGACGCGGAAGATATCGTCGCGGATCATTTCACCGGCGATCACGCCGTACTTGCTGGTTTCCTCCGGCGGCACTTCCTGGATCGCGACGATCGAGCAGCGGAACTGGTTGTACAGCTTGACCATCTGTGCCAGTACCGGATCGCCGTCCAGATTGATGCACAGGTCGTCCGCCAGCACCACGGCGAACGGCTCGTCACCGATCAGCGGGCGGCCGCTGAGGATGGCATGGCCCAGGCCTTTCATTTCCACCTGACGGGTATAGGAAAAGCTGCATTCGTCGATCAGGCGCCGAATGCCGACCAGGTATTTTTCCTTGTCGGTGTTGCGGATCTGATGTTCGAGCTCATAGCTGATATCGAAGTGGTCTTCCAGCGAGCGCTTGCCGCGTCCGGTAACCATGGCGATCTGCGTGAGCCCTGCAGCAAGCGCTTCCTCGACCCCGTACTGGATCAGAGGCTTGTTCACCACCGGCAGCATTTCCTTGGGCATGGCTTTGGTTGCAGGAAGAAAACGTGTGCCATATCCGGCAGCAGGAAAAAGGCATTTCTTGATCATGTGAGTCCTTGAAATAAAGGTTCCAGTCGATGCACTGCCATCGAGAACAGCAGCTGCCTTGCGGTGTCATCCGGCCATGCCGGCGTAGAGCCTACGACCATCGTTTTCTATCGGGGTTCGCAGCAAACTCGGTTACTGATGCAGATAGTGTGCCTGCGCTACGCGGGGTCACTTCGCCGTCTCGGCGGCGGCCACGCTAATGGTGGTCTGACATTCTGTAAAGTCACCGGATAGTGTTTTTTTCACGCCTCCTTCGCGCCCGTCGTCGCCTTCATACAACTCCTATATGCATAGCTGTCGCTCATTACACTTTTGTAGCAGTCATCAGCGTAACCAGGCCGTTCGACTCATGACCTGAGTCAGGGAAATGTGCAATTGCACCGTTGTCGGTCGGCCGTGTCGCTCGCTCGTACTGGAAAAGCAATACCATAGTCGCGCCCTGTAATGGCGCATAGCTATCACCCGTCTCGGGTCTTCAAGAATCCCGGTAAGTCGCCGATACGAGCTTCAGATTGCTCAGTTCGTTGCTGCGTCGTCGTGGGAAACCAATAAAACAATAGTGCAGTGGCAGTTACCTTCCGCGTGGCAGTAGTACTAAGGAAAACCATGAACAACTCCGCCCCTCGACAAATGTCCGTGCAGACAAAGATCAACCTGGCGCTGGTGCTGGTGCTGGTGGCAATCATGTCTGCCTCGCTGTTCTTCTCTGCCAGTACCGAAAAGCGCCTGGTGCTCCAGGTTGTCGAGCAGCAGACCAAGGATGCTGCCGACTCCTATTTCGATAGCATCAACACCATGATGCTCACCGGCACCATGGCGCAGCGTGAAGTGCTGCGGAACAAGATCCTCGCGCGTCCGGGTGTTATCGATGCGCGCATCATCCGCGGCGATGAGGTCACCAAGGTGTTCGGGCCGGGATATGACCACCAGGCGCCTGTCGATGCCCTGGACCGCCGCGCCTTGGGCGGCGAGGAGATCATCGAGGTCAACGAGCAGAACGGGAGCCGGGTACTGACGGTGATCAACCCGATCCTGGCGCACGCCGACTACCGGGGCACCAACTGCCTGACCTGCCACCAGGTCGCGGAGAATGCCGTCATGGGCGCAGTGCGCATCAGCTACGACCTCAAGGCACTCGACCAGGAAGTGGATCGCAACATCATGATCAGCGCCGGCATTCAGCTGTTGCTGCTGGTGATAGGTGTTGTGGTGATGTGCATGACCGTGCGTCACGTGATCATTCGCCGCATCAACGCCATGCGCCACACCATGAATACCATGGCCGAGGATGAAGACCTCAGTCGCAGCGTCGAAGTGGGTGCGAAGGACGAGATCGGCGCGATGGGCGATGCCTTCAACCGCATGATCGGCAAGTTCCGCCATAGCCTTGAGGCTGTCGCGGGCGTTACCCACCAGCTCAGTGATGTCTCCGGGCGGGTCTCCCATGTGGCAGAGAAAACCCTGGCCGCCGTCAACGAGCAGCGCAACGAAACCGACATGGTCGCCTCGGCGATGAATGAAATGAGCGCAACGGTTCAGGAGGTCGCGCGCAACGCCAGTCAGACTGCAAGCGCGTCCACCGGAGCGGATACCGAGTCCAAGGCCGGCGTGAAGGTGGCGACCGAAGCGCTCGACGGTATCGAAGTACTGATCGCCGAGATCGAGAAGGCGGCTCAGGTAATCCAGCGCGTCGAGAGCGACAGCGCCAGCATCGACATGGTGCTCGGCGTGATCAACGGCATCGCCGAGCAGACCAACCTGCTGGCGCTGAACGCCGCGATCGAAGCTGCCCGCGCCGGCGAGCAGGGTCGTGGCTTCGCGGTGGTGGCTGACGAGGTGCGCACCCTCGCCTCGCGCACGCAGAAGTCCACCGAGGAAATCCAGGCGATGATCGAACAGCTGCAAGGCGGCGTGCGCAATGCCGTACAGGCAATGAAGGAAGCGCAGCTGCGCGCGCGCTCCGGCTCGGAATGCGTCGAGAAGGCTGCACAGAGCCTGGGCGTGATCGCCGACGAAGTGGGCACCATCAACGAGATGAACACCCAGATCGCCACAGCCGCCGAACAACAGAGCGCTGTCGCCGAAGAGATCAATCGCAACATCACCACCATCAGCCGCATCGCCGACACCACGTCGGCCGACGCGACGCAGACCTCGGAGATCAGCGAAGAGCTGGTGCGCCTGGCCACCGAACTGAATCGTCTGGTCGGCCAGTTCAAGCTCTGAACACGAGCGCGAGGCCAACCATGGCCTCGCTCCCTTGGCGTCTGTTATTCCGAACCCGCCGAACGGCGCGGTCCGGGACGCTATTCTTGATCTGAGACAGTCGGCGCGCAGGCGCGAATCGTCCATAATCCGCGCCCATGATCTGCCTGAGCCGGACACACCCGAGGGTGACACCGCGTTCCGCACCGACTCCGAATTCAACCCTTAGGTGAAACGAACAATGGACCAACTGCCGAGCTTCAACCGGGCCCTGGTCGAGAAATACGACCGTCCCGGTCCACGCTACACGTCCTACCCCACTGCCCCGCAGTTCCATCAGGCCTTCGCCGAGGACGACTACCGCGCTGCCGCCGCGCGCAGCAACCAGGCGCAGCCGCCCAAGCCGCTGTCGGTGTACATCCACATCCCGTTCTGCAAGAGCCTGTGCTACTACTGCGCCTGCAACAAGATCATCACCCACAAGACCGAGCGCGCCGTCGAGTACCTCGAGTACCTCAAGCGCGAGATCGCCATGCAGGGTGCGCTGTTCGACCGCTCACGCAAGCTGACCCAGCTGCACCTGGGCGGTGGCACACCGACCTATTTCACCAGCGAACAGCTGGCCGACCTGATGGCGAGCCTGCATCAGGCGTTCAACATGGATGACAGCGACAGCCACGAGTTCTCCCTTGAGGTGGACCCGCGCACCGTCACCCCGGATCAGATCCACGGTCTGCGCAAGCTCGGCTTCAACCGCCTGAGCTTCGGCGTACAGGACTTCGACGAGCAGGTGCAGATCGCCGTCAACCGCATCCAGACCGAAGAGCAGACCCGCGAACTGGTCCAGGCCGCCCGTGATGCCCGCTTCAAGTCGGTCAGCGTCGACCTGATCTACGGCCTGCCCCTGCAGACCGTCGCCAGCTTCGATGCCACGCTGAGCAAGATCATCGACATCCGACCGGACCGCATCGCCGCCTACAGCTACGCGCACCTGCCGGATCTGGTGCGCGCGCAGAAGCTGATTCGCCCCGAGGACATGCCGCCGCCCGAGCGCAAACTGGAACTGCTGGAGCTGACCATTCAGCGCCTGACCGCGGCTGGCTACGTCTACATCGGCATGGACCACTTCTCGCTACCCGAGGACGAGCTGACCCTGGCCCGCGCCAACGGCACCCTGCAGCGCAACTTCCAGGGCTACTCCACCCATGCCGACTGCGACCTGATCGGGCTGGGCATTTCCTCCATCGGCAAGGTCGCCGACAGCTACAGCCAGAACGTCAAGGAGCTCTCGCAGTACTACGCGCGACTGAACGACGGCATGCTGCCGGTGCACCGTGGTTACAAGCTGAGCGACGACGATCGGCTGCGCCGCGATGTAATCGTCTCGTTGATGTGCCATGGGCGTATCGATTACCGGCAGATCGAACAGAAGCACGGCATCGACTTCCGCAGCTATTTTGCCGACTCGCTGGCCAAACTGGCCGAGCCGGTCGCCGATGGTCTGGTGGAGCTGCGCGACGATGCGCTGATTCTGCTGCCGCAGGGGCAGCTGATGATGCGCAACGTCGCCATGGCTTTCGATGCCTATCTCGGTGGCGAGCAGCGCGGGCGCTTCTCGCGCACCGTCTGATCCTTCCATCGCGTCCGGGGCGGCACCCAAGCCGCCCCTTCCGCTGATCACCGGCCATTGCCAAATACCGCTCGAACTGTATAAATAGCCAGCTTTCGAGCGGGCCGCCCGCGCCCCAGTTTTACCGGATGTGCGATGCGTCAGGCCCTGGAAAACCCCTTCTACTATCTCGACAACTTTCAGCAGGTCCTGGCTTGGGTGAGCCGTCACCACAGTGATCTGCTGGATGAAACCGAGCTGACATTTATCGAGCGTTTCGCCCTGTTGCCGCAGCCTTCCCAGGCGCTGCTGGTGCGCATGGTGATGCGCAAGGGCGCGCTGTTCCGGGCCAGCAAACTGCACTACGGGGAGATCGGCTGTCCACGTCGGGCGGCAGCGCCATTGATCGAGCAGGGCTGGATCGATTCCGAGCGTGAGCTGACGCTGGAACAGCTGTTCGGCCTGCTGACCAAGGGCGAACTGCTGCAGCTGTTCAGCGCCACGAACTCGGCCGGCCTGCGCAAGGCTGAGCTGTTCGAAAGGCTGCGCGCCGACCATGACCTGGCCAAGCCCTTCGGGCAATGGTGGTCGGGCTCCGAGGACGCGGTTTACAGCCTGTGCATCGACGAACTCTGCGAGCGGCTGCGCCTGCTGTTCTTCGGCAATATCCATCAGGACTGGTCGGAGTTCGTGCTGGCTGATCTGGGCGTTTATCGCTACGAGCAGGTGTCCTTTTCCCCCGCCTCACGAGCGTTCAGTTCGCGTGCCGAGCTGGACGCCTACCTGCATCTGCATCGCTGTCGCGAGCGCTTCGATGCCGGCGAGCCGCTGGCGGAGATCCTGGCGGCTGTACCGGCCGCGCCGTTCGGCAATGCCTGGCTGGAAAGCCGCCGCGGCAAACTGCTGCTGCGCATCGGCCAGCAGTTCGAACGGCTCGGCGAGCTCGACGAGGCCTTGCGCGTGCACGCGTCCAACGGCTATCCCGGTGCGCGTGAGCGGGCTATTCGTGTATTGGAGCGCGCCGGCCAGCCAGCGGCCGCGCTGGATCTGTTGCTTCAGGCCCGGGCCGCGCCGGAAAGCGAACATGAAGTGCAGCAGCTGCAGCGCATCCTGCCACGCCTGCAACGCAGCCTGGGCATCCCGACCGAACGTGCTCGCAGCCGCAAGCCGGAACAGCTCGATCTGGTCCTGCCGAGGCCTACCTGCAGCGTCGAGCAGGCGGTGCGCGAGCATCTGACGAGGCCGGATGCGCCGGTGTATTACGTGGAGAACGCCCTGGTCGGCTCGCTGTTCGGCCTGCTCTGCTGGGACGCGATCTTCGCGCCGTTGCCGGGCGCGTTCTTTCACCCGTTCCACTGGGCGCCGGCCGACCTGAACCGCGCGGACTTCCACCAGCGCCGCGCCGATCTGTTCGCCGCCTGCCTGGCCTGCCTCGACAGCGATGACTACCGTGACTGCATCTGGCGCACCTTCCAGGCGAAACTCGGCATCCATAACGCGTTCGTCGCCTGGGGCCTGCTCGACGAACAACTGTTGGCGCAGGCACTGGACTGCATTCCCGCCGCGCACCTGAAGCTGCTGTTCCAGCGCATCCTGGTGGACATCACTGGCAATCGCACCGGCCTGCCGGACCTGATCCAGCTGTGGCCGGAAGCGCGCCGCTATCGCATGATCGAAGTGAAGGGCCCGGGCGATCGCCTGCAGGACAACCAGAAGCGCTGGATCGACTACGCCCATCAGCACTGTTTGCCCATTGCGGTTTGCCATGTCCAGTGGGCCGAGGCCATGGCGTGAGCTATCGGGTCGCAGTGCGCGCGCTCTGCGAATTCACCGCCAAGGTCGGCGATCTGGATCTGCGCTTCACGCCCTCGCCCACCGCGCTGGAAGGCATCGCCGGGCACGCCCAGGTCACCGCTAGGCGTGGCGACGGCTACGAGCGCGAGATCGCCCTGGAGGGGCAATACGGGCAACTGAGCGTGCGCGGCCGTGCCGATGGCTACGACCCGGCGCGCAATCGCCTGGAAGAGATCAAGACCTTTCGCGGCGACCTGGAACGCCAGCCCGCCAATCATCGCCAGTTGCACTGGGCGCAGGCGAAGATCTATGGCTGGCTGCTGTGTCAGACACGCGGGCTCGATGAACTCGAACTGGCACTGGTCTATTTCGACGTCACCAGCCACAAGGAAACGCTGTTCGTCGAGCGTCACACCGCAGCACAGCTGCGCGTGTTCTTCGAGACCCAGTGTCAGGCGTTCATCGACTGGGCCGCACAGGAAATGGCCCACCGCGCTGCACGCGACCAGGCACTTTCCGCCCTGCGCTTTCCCCACGACGACTTTCGTACCGGCCAGCGGCAACTGGCCGAGGCGGTGTACAAGGCGGCTTGCACGGGCACCACGCTCATGGCGCAGGCGCCTACCGGCATCGGCAAGACGCTTGGCACCCTGTTCCCGCAGCTCAAGGCATTCCCGGGGCAGCGGCTGGACAAGCTGTTCTTTCTCGCCGCCAAAACGTCCGGTCGACGCCTGGCACTGGATGCGTTGCAGACGCTGCAACGCAACGCCAACCATGGACTGCGGGTACTGGAGCTGGTGGCGCGCGAAAAGACCTGCGAACTCCCGGACAAGGCCTGTCATGGCGAATCCTGCCCGCTGGCCCGCGGCTTCTACGACCGCCTGCCCGCGGCGCGTGCGGCCGCGCTGGGGCAGGCCCAGCTCGACCAGGCTGCCCTGCGCGAAGTGGCGCTTGCCCATCAGGTCTGTCCCTATTACCTCGGCCAGGAGCTGGCACGCTGGGCGGACGTGGTGGTCGGTGACTACAACTACTACTTCGATAGCAGCGCCCTCCTCCACGGCCTGACGCTGGCCAACGACTGGCGTATCAGCCTGCTGGTGGACGAGGCGCACAACCTGATCGACCGGGCACGTGGCATGTACAGCGCCGAGCTCAATCAGCGCGCCTTCGCCGGCCTCGCCAGCCAGGCGCCAGCACCCTTGAAGCGGCCACTGGGGCGCGTGCAGCGCTTCTGGAACGAGCTGCATCGCGAGCAGCTGGCGGACTACCAGGTGCAACCGGAGTTGCCGCTCAAGCTGCTGGGCGCGCTGCAACAGGCGGTCAGCGCCATCACCGACTATCTGGGCGAACAACCCGCAGGGCTGGATGCGGAACTGCAACGGGCCTATTTCGACGCCATGCATTTCTGCCGTGTCGCCGAGCTGTTCGGTGAACACTCGCTGTTCGACATCAGCCTGTTGCCGGCGACTGCTCGCAGCAAGGCCCGTCGTTCGATCCTTTGCCTGCGCAATGTGGTTCCCGCCCCCTTTCTGGCTCCCCGCCTGGCGCAGGCGCGTTCCAGTGTGCTGTTCTCCGCCACGCTGAGCCCGCGCAGGTTCCATGCCGACATGCTGGGCCTGCCCGCCGCCAGCGCCTGGATCGACGTCGAATCGCCGTTCCAGAGCCGGCAACTGCGCGTCTGCCTGGCTGAACATGTCTCGACCCGCTACCAGCATCGGCAGGCCTCGCTGGGCGCCGTGGTCGAACTGATCGCAAGTCAGTACCGCGAGCGTCCCGGCAACTACCTGGCCTTCTTCAGCAGCTTCGATTACCTGCAACAGGTCGCCGCGCTGCTGCGCGAGCAATGCCCGGACGTACCCTTCTGGGAACAGACCCGCGGCATGCAGGAAGCGGCGCGCAATGCCTTTCTCGATCGCTTTACCGAACACAGCGAAGGAATCGGTTTCGCTGTGCTTGGCGGCGCATTCGCCGAAGGTATCGACCTGCCTGGCCGCCGCCTGATCGGTGCATTCGTCGCGACCCTTGGCCTGCCGCAGGTCAACCCGGTCAACGAACAATTCAAGATACGGCTCGACGAGCTGTTCGGGCGCGGCCACGGGTACGACTACACCTATCTCTACCCTGGTTTGCAAAAGGTCGTGCAGGCCGCCGGCCGAGTGATCCGCACCCAGCAGGACGAGGGCGTCGTGCATCTGATCGACGATCGTTTTGGCCGTTCTCAGGTGCGTCGCCTGCTGCCCGGGTGGTGGGCCTTGTCTGGCAGTTCTGGTGGCTGAACGCCGGTCGTTCTGGTTGCATGGGCCTCAGAGGCTGGTTATAGTCCTGCGCCGCCGATTCCCCATCGGCACGCTGCGACGCAGCCTCCGCCCGGATGGCGAAATTGGTATACGCAAGAGACTTAAAATCTCTCATCCGAAAGGGTATGCGGGTTCGACCCCCGCTCCGGGCACCAAACTTCCGGTGGTTCCAGCAACTGGCGCTGGCGCAACCCATTTGAATATCCCTCTTATATATCCCCATCAGCCGCTCAAAGATCGGTTGCGCTCGATTGCGCGTGGTTCAAGCCCTTCACGTTCGTTGGCGATTAAGTTGCCAGAGAATATCGACAGCTCTACATGTCTGTAGAGTAACTTTGTGCTAATCTGTATCTATAGACACAAACTGTCGGAACCATTGCCATGTCAGCCACCCTTCAAGTAGCCGCTTTTTCCAAGGATCAATGCACAACTGGATTGCGCGCTGCGGTGAATATTCTGGACAAATGGCAGGCCACGACTGAACAGGCCTGCCGAATTCTGCGTATCTCCCGCAGCACTCATGCGCGCGCCAAGTTGCGTAATGCCGACTGGTCGGTGAGCCTGGATCCGGATCAGATGCAGCGCATCAGTTTCATCCTCAATATCCACGCCGCGCTGCGACTGATCTTCGATAATCCGGAGAACACCTACGGTTTCCCTGGAATGCCCAATCACAACGAGTTCTTCAACGGCCGTTCACCGCTGGAGGTCATGGCGCAGGGCGACATGATTTCGCTGTACGAGACATTTCGGCGGATCGACAGTCTGCGGGGCGCGCAGTGGTAGTGCCGAAGCGGCTGCCGGTTCGGCCGCCGGCGAAGCTGCAGGCGTATCGATTGGTGAACTCCAAGTTTCCGCCCATCGAGCTGTTCGATGACGTGGCCGACGCCGATGAGTTCGACATGCTTTATCAGCTCCAGGCCCTGACGAACCCGCGCCTGCACAACGAGACCGGCCGACTCGAGCTGATTCCCCGCGGCGAGATCCCGTTCGGCATTCCGGGCTGCTCCTATGCCACCGCTCCGTTCACCCATGTGAATCCCTCCGGCTCGCGTTTCAGCGATGGCAGCTACGGCGTGCTCTACCTGGCCGACAGCATGGAAACGGCCCTCGCCGAAGTGCGCCATCACCAGGAACTGTACTGGTCCGGCGTGGTGGGTCTGAACTTCGAGCGCTTCGTCTTTCGCGGATTGTCGTGCCAGTTCGACGAGGCAGGCCTGCTGGATGCCACGACCGTCGCGCTGACCGACCCGATCTACGATCCGAACGACTATTCCGCGGCGCGCCAGTTCGGTCGCCAGCTCCGGCAGGAGGGCTTTGCAGGTCTGCGCTACCGCTCGGTGCGCAAGCCTGGCCAGCATTGCTGGGCGCTCATGACGCCGCGCCATGTGCTCTCCATTGTCCAGACCGCCCATTACGAGATGATCTGGAACGCCGGCATTACCAGTGTCAGCGCCATCGGCGAGGTTTCACCGTAGGCCCACCCCGGCGCCACTCGTCCGCACGCGCGTCACTGCCAACCAGCTGTAACAAACTCCGCGCATCCTTTGCTCAAGGACTCCCCCATGGCGCACGGACGCTCCGCCTGAACAGACGATGTGAGGACGCGACGATGAGCAAGCGATCACTCGAAGAACTGGTAACCCGTTCGGATATCAGCGCACTGCAGCCAATGGCGCACTGGCGTCGTGGTCGTCGCAGCGGGCAGGAAAGAACGGGGCCGAACGCTGCGGCGCTGATGCAGCGTGCCGCGACCGATATCGGCATGCTGAAAGCTGCCATTGCGCATTAAGCGAAACGCTGACTTCTAAGCCGCAAGCAGCCCGAAGCGGGCTGCAATGCCCGTGGCAGAGCATTTTTTCAGCCTTGACTGCTGTCAATGGCAAAAATAGTAAGCAGCCTATCGTTCGCTCCAATGCCAACCAAGGGAGCGACACATGAGAAAGCTGCGTCCACATCATCTGACACCCTGCCTGCTTAGCGTCGGGCTGTTCTGCAGTCCTGCGATCCTCGCCGGGGAGAACTTCAGCGACCTGTTCACCGACGCCAAGCCGATTCTGGATCTGCGCTATCGCTACGAGCACATCGACCAGGACAACGCGCTGAAACATGCCAATGCGCAGACGCTTCGCACCCGCATCGGCTTCCAGACCGGTCAGTGGTATGGCCTGTCCGTGCTGGTCGAGGCCGACAACGTCAGCCGCCTGGGCGACGCTGCGTACAACAGCACGCGCAACGGCCAGACCGACTATTCGACCGTTCCGGACCCCGACGGCAGCGAGATCAATCAGGCGCTGCTGCGGTACGACCATGCACTCGGCAATGCTGTGGTCGGGCGGCAGCGGATCAATCTGGACAATCAACGCTTCGTTGGTGGTGTCGCCTGGCGCCAGAACGAGCAGACCTACGACGGCGTGCTGGGCCAGCTACAGCCTGTCGATGAGCTGACGCTGACCTATGCCTACATAGACAACGTCAACACCATCTTCGGCCCGGCTGACAATCGCTTCGACAACCCGGCGAACCCTGCCAATATCGAAGGCCACAGCCATTTGATCAACGCTCGGTACGTCCTCTCGCCGCAGCTGACGACCACCGCCTACAGCTATCTGCTGGGACTGGACAACATCGCCAGCGCACCCACCGCCGCGCTCGGCACCCTGTCCAGCAAGACCACCGGCCTGCGTCTGAATGGTGGCCTCCACGGCATCAGCTATGCGCTTGAATATGCACGCCAGCAGGATTACGCCGGCAATCCTCAGGAGCTGAGCAGTGAGTACTACCTGGCCGAACTGGGCTATGCCCTCAAGGGGGCCACGCTTAAAGCGGGCGTGGAAGTCCTGGGTGGCGACTCGGGGCCGGGCAATCGGGCCTTCCAGACGCCATTGGCTACCAAGCACGCCTTTCAGGGCTGGGCCGATGCCTTCCTGCTGACGCCTGCGGACGGTGTGCAGGATGTCTATCTCGGCGGCACTCTGCCTTTGTTCGGTGGAACGCTGCAGGCCTGGTACCACGATTTCCGCGCCGAACGCGGCAGCCAGCAATACGGCGAGGAGATCAACGTCGCCTACAGCCACGCCATCCCGCTGGTCAAAGGACTGGTGGCCACCGTCAAATACGCCGGCTACGACGCCGATGATTACTCGGTGGATACCGAGAAGCTCTGGGCGCAGCTGCAGTACAGCTATTGATCATGTCAGGCGGGCGCTCGGCGCCCGCCCTGCCCTAGCCGTCGTGTCGCGGCAGCCACAGAGAGATAAGCGCTGCGAGCACTACGAACAGGGACGACACCCACAGGCAAGCCTGCAGGCCGTAGGCCTGGAACACCCAACCCGAGAGCAGCGTGCCCACCAGTCGCCCCAGGGCGTTGGACATGTAGTAGAAACCCACGTCCAGCGAGACACCGTCCTCCTTGGCGTAGCTGACGATCAGATAGCTGTGCAGCGATGAATTCACCGCGAACAGCACGCCAAACAACATCAATCCTCCGATCAGCACCCACTGTGGCGACGCAGCCGTCGCCAGCCCGATCGCAATTGCCGCAGGCAATGCCGCCAGCGAGGCGGCCCAGAGGCATGCCGCCCGACCATCCGGGACCTTGCCACTGCGTTTGCCGGTGATCGCCGGTGCGACCGACTGGACAATGCCGTAACCGATGATCCAGCACGCAAGGAAGCCGCCGACCATCCAGAAGTCCCAGCCGAAAACCGCGCTCAGATACACCGGCAAGGCCACCACGAACCACACGTCTCGCGCGCCGAACAGGAACAGGCGCGCCGCGGACAACACATTGATCGCGCGACTCTTGGACAGGATGTCGTGAAACTTGGGCTTGGCCTTGGCCTTGCCGAGATCCTTTTTCAGCAGCACCAGACTGGCCAGCCAGACCAGCGCCAGCACGGCAGCCATCGAGAGAACCGCACCGGCGAACCCCAGCAGCGTAAGAAGCGCGCCGCCAAGGAAGAAACCTACGCCCTTGAGGGCATTCTTCGAGCCGGTGAGAATCGCGACCCACTTATAGAGCGTGCCCTGCTGGCTGTCGGGTACCAACAGCTTGATCGAGCTCTTGGCGGACATCTTGTTCAGGTCTTTGGCGATGCCGGAAAGCGCCTGCGCACCCATTACCCAGGGCACGGTCAGCCATGAGGCCGGTACGGTGAGCATCAGCAAGGCCGCGACCTGCAGCGCCAAGCCGAGGTTCATCGTCCGGTTCAGACCAAGCCGCGCGCCGAGGTACCCGCCAATTAGGTTGGTGACGACGCCGAATATTTCGTAGAACAGGAACAGCGCGGCGATCTGCAAGGGCGAGTAGCCCAGTGCATGGAAGTGCAGCACTACCAACATGCGCAATGCGCCGTCGGTGAGTGTGAAGGCCCAGTAGTTACCGGTCACCACCAGGTACTGGCGGATTTCCGGCGCGAGACGTTGGAGAGCGTGCATGGCGGCGGCTCGAAGATATGTACGGATCACTGATACAGGCGCGAACCCTCAGAGCGGGCTGCAACCCCCCTAAGGGGACGTAACCTGCCCTACCGGACGTCGACGAGCCCGACCTTGCGCGCCAGTTCAACGGTGCGGTTGGCGTAGCCCCACTCGTTGTCGTACCACGCGTAGATCTTCACCTGCGTGCCGTTGACCACCATGGTCGACAGCGCATCGATGATCGACGAGCGTGGGTCGGTGCGGTAATCGATGGAGACCAGCGGCCGCTCCTCGTAGCCGAGGATGCCCTTGAGCTCGCCCTCCGCTGCAGCCTGCAGCAACCGGTTCACCTCTGCGACATCGGTGCTGCGCTCCACCTCGAACACGCAGTCGGTAAGCGAGGCATTGGCCAGCGGCACGCGCACGGCATGGCCGTTCAGCTTGCCGCGCAGCTCGGGAAATATCTCGGCGATCGCCGTGGCCGAGCCGGTGGTGGTGGGAATCAGGCTCATGCCCGAGGCGCGGGCGCGGCGCAGATCCTTGTGCGGCTGATCAAGAATGCTCTGCGTATTGGTCAGATCATGAATGGTGGTGATCGAACCGTGGCGGATGCCCAGGTGCTCATGGATCACCTTGACCACCGGTGCCAGGCAGTTGGTGGTGCAGGACGCCGCGGTGACGATGCGGTGCTGCGCCGGATCGTACAGGCCGTCATTGACGCCCATGACGATGTTCAGCGCGCCCGCTTCCTTCACTGGCGCGCTGACCACCACGCGCTTGACCCCCTGCTCCAGATACTGCCGCAGCACCGCAACGGTCTTCATCTTGCCGCTCGCCTCGATGACAAGATCGCAGCCCGACCAATCGGTGTCTGCGATCGCCTTGTTGGCGCTGACCTTCACCCGCTGGCCGTTGATGACCAGGCAGTCGCCGTCGGCGCTCGCCTCGTGCTGCCAGCGGCCATGCACAGAGTCGAAATTGAGCAGATGCGCATGGGCGGCCGCATCGCCGGCCGGATCGTTGATCTGCACGAAATCCAGCTCCGGCCAATCCCAGGCCGCACGCAGGGCCAGGCGACCGATGCGGCCGAAACCGTTGATGCCTACTTTTATGCTCATGGATGACTCGCTCCTGAAATGATGGATCAGAGATTGCGCGGCGCGAACATGATGATCGCCATGCCCAGCAACGCCACGGCGCAGCCGAGCAGGTCCCATCCGGACGGGCGAACACCGTCGACCAGCCACAGCCAGACCAGTGCGACAGCGACGTAAACGCCACCGTAAGCGGCGTAGACTCGTCCGGCGGCGGTGGGGTGCAGTGACAGCAGCCAGGCGAACAGCGCCAGGGAAAGCGCCGCCGGAACCAGCAACCAGATACTCTTGCCTTGTTTCAGCCAGAGGTACGGCAGATAACAGCCGACGATCTCCGCTATCGCGGTAATGACGAACAAGCCGAGCGTATTCAGCATGAGAGGCCCGTCATGCGCCGAAGCGTTCGATCCAGCCGACATGCGCCGGATGCTGGATAGCCTTGGGGCGAAGCGCCTGGACGCAGGCGATGGCGGTCGCGCGCGGCACTTCGCGGTCGATCAGGATGCGTGCTGCGATCAGTCCGGTACGACCTGAACCACCCTTGCAGTGAATGGCGACGCGCTTGCCGGCATCCAGCAACTCATGGATCCGAGCTCCCGCCCCTTCCCAGGCCCGATCGAAGTCCGCCAGCGGCACCTGTTCGTCGGCCACCGGCAGGTGAAACCACTCGAGGTCGCGCTCGGAACAGAGTTGCGGCAGCTGCGTCGCCTCGTTGCGGGCCAGCTCTTCGGCGGGCATCAGGGTAATCAGCGCGTCGGCGCCGGCCGCTTGCAGGGTCGCCAGCGCCTCGTCGACGCTGGTGCCCTTGCTACCGGGGCACGGCGTAAAGATCAGCTGACCGGTGCTGCCGGGCACATCGAGGATGTCGTAGGGATGGGACACGCGGGCGATTCCTGGAAGTCAGATTGAGCGTTGATTGACGCGACGGGACAGCGCTTCGGCCGACTCCTTGCGTTCCGAATAACGGTCGACCAGGTAATCGGCGCGACCGCGTACCAGCAGGGTGAACTTGATCAGCTCCTCCATCACATCCACCACGCGGTCGTAATAGGCCGAGGGCTTCATCCGCCCTGCCTCGTCGAACTCGAGATAGGCCTTGGCCACTGAGGACTGGTTGGGGATGGTGAGCATGCGCATCCAGCGGCCCAGCACCCGCATCTGGTTCAGGGCATTGAATGACTGCGAGCCGCCGCTGACCTGCATGATCGCCAGCGTCTTGCCCTGAGTCGGGCGCAGCGCGCCCATGGCCAGCGGCACCCAGTCGATCTGGGCCTTGAATACTGCGCTCATCGAGCCATGCCGCTCCGGCGAGCACCACACCTGCCCCTCCGACCACTGCATCAGATCGCGCAGTTCCTGAACCTTCGGATGGCTGTCAGGCGCATCGTCCGGCAGCGGCAATCCGGATGGATTGAAGATGCGCGCCTCCGCGCCGAAACGCTCGAGCAGGCGCGCAGCTTCCTGTACCAGCAGACGACTGTAGGAGCGCTCCCGGTTGGAGCCATAGAGCAGCAGGATGCGCGGTTTGTGCGCAGGCCCGTCTGGGAGGCCCAGCTTGGCGAGATCCGGGAGATCGAGCAGCGTTGGATCGATATTGGGTAGGTCGTCGTGCATGGGGTAATCCTGAAAGTTGAGGCGAGTGAACGATGCGATTCAGCCACACACCGTCGCCCGCTCGGGACGATTGCGCATGCGCTCCAGACGCTGCACGTTGTCGCTCAGCCAGTTCTTGTTGGCAGCCAGAATCGGTTGCAGCATGTCCGTGACCCAGTCAGGCAGATGCGGATGGAGACGGTAATAGACCCACTGTCCCTGACGGCGATCTTCCAGCATGCCGCAGCTGCGCAGCATCGCCAGGTGACGGGAAATTTTCGGCTGGCTTTCATCCAGCGCGCAGGTCAGCTCGCACACGCACAACTCGCCTTCGCGGGCGATGAGCAAGGCGATGCGCACGCGAGTCTCGTCAGCCAGGCATTTGAATACGGTGGTAGGTGTCAGGTGCTCGATCACGAAAATACCCTTCTGACGCTTGCCGATCGGTTGATGATCGCGAAACGTATGCGTAGGCGAATATATTGCTTAACGCATATACGAGTAAAGCGCAGGTTACGCGCACAGGTACTGAAGGCAGCCCCTGGCGTGGCGAATTTGCTCGGCGTAATGCAATCCGCGTATATTCCCAAGTTCGTATATAAGGCGAACCGAATGTCTTGGATGAGAGTCTGCTGATGTCAGCCCCCCAAGTGCTCGATGTGATCATCATCGGCGCCGGGCAGTCGGCCCTGGCGACCGCGTACTTCATGCGGCGTACGGCGCTTTCCTACCTGCTGCTGGACGATCAACCCGGCCCGGGTGGCGCCTGGCTCCACGCCTGGAATTCGTTGAGGCTGTTCTCACCGGCGGCCTGGAGTTCGATCGCCGGCTGGCCGATGCCCACCCCCGTCGAACCGGGCAATCCGTCGCGCGACGATGTGATCGACTACCTGCAACGCTACGAGACCCGCTACAGCTTTCCCATTCAGCGCCCGGTTCATGTCGATGCGATCAGCCGCGTAGACGATCTATGGCAGGTTCAGGCCGGCGATCGGCGCTGGCTGGCCCGGGCAGTAATCAGTGCGACCGGCACCTGGAGCAAGCCTTTCATTCCGGACTATCCGGGGCGCGAGGCGTTCCAGGGGCTGCAATTGCATTCAGCGTACTACCGGGACCTTGCGCCCTTCTCCGGCAAGCGCGTGATGGTGGTCGGCGGCGGCAATTCAGCCGCGCAGATCCTGGCGGAACTCTCGAAGGTCGGCGAAACCATATGGGTCACTCAGGACCCGCCGGCATTCCTTCCCGATGAGGTCGATGGTCGCGTGCTGTTCGAGCGTGCGACCGCGCGCTGGAAGGCCCAGCAGGAGGGCCGCAGCATCGATGACCTGCCCGGCGGCTTCGGCGATATCGTCATGGTGCCCTCGGTGCTCGACGCGCGGGAACGTGGCGTGCTGGTAGCGCAACCGCCGTTTGTGCGCTTGCACGAAACTGCCGTCGAATGGGCGGATGGCCGTCAGACTCGCCTCGATGCGGTGGTGTGGTGCACAGGCTTTCGCCCGGCGCTCGATCATCTTCACCCGTGCGGGCTGGTGGAGGCCGACGGCAAGGTGCAGGTCGCAGGGACCCGAGCCGTGAAACAGCCCAATCTCTGGCTGGTCGGCTACGGCGAGTGGACCGGCACGGCGTCTGCCACGCTGATCGGCGTCACGCGCAGCGCCCGAAGTACGGTCGACGAAGTGCTTGAAGCGCTGTCCGCGCAATCCCGCTAGCGCGTCGACATAACCCACCACCTACAGAAAGAAAAGGTACGGTTCCAGATGTCCACTCAATGCGAAGTGACCAGCAAGCAGGCCGGGGCGCCACTGGGCTTCTTCGAGCGTTACCTCACCCTCTGGGTATTTCTCTGCATCATTGCCGGCACGCTGCTCGGGCTCGGCATGCCCGCTGCGGCACAGGCCGTGGGCGCCCTGGAAGTCGCCCACGTGAACATCCCGGTCGGCCTGCTGATCTGGGTGATGATCATCCCCATGTTGATGAAGATCGACTTCTCCGCCCTGCGGGAGGTCTACGCGCAGCGGGCGAGCATGGGCATCACGCTCTTCGTCAACTGGGCCATCAAGCCGTTCACCATGGCGCTGCTGGGCTGGCTGTTCATCAAACAGGTCTTCGCGCCCTGGCTGCCGGCCGCCGAACTGGACAGTTACATGGCCGGTTTGATCCTACTGGGCGCGGCGCCCTGCACCGCAATGGTCTTCGTATGGAGCAACCTCTGTAACGGCAACGCCAACTTCACCCTGACCCAGGTCGCACTGAACGATGTGGTGATGGTGTTCGCCTTCGCCCCGATCGTCGCCCTGCTGCTCGGTGTGTCTTCGATTCCAGTGCCCTGGGACACGCTACTGCTCTCGGTGGTGATGTACATCGTCATCCCGCTGGCGATCGCCCAGATAATTCGCGTACGCCTGCTCAAGCGCGGCGAAGAGGCATTCCACGTCGCCCTGGCAAGAGTGCAACCATTCTCCATCGTTGCGCTGCTGGCCACCCTGGTGCTGTTGTTCTCCTTCCAGGGAGAGGCCATCGTCGACCAGCCGCTGATCATCGCCATGCTGGCCGTGCCCATCCTGCTGCAAACCCTGCTGATCGCCGGGCTGGGCTATTGGCTTAATCGCCGCTTCCAGGTGCGCCACGATGTGGCCGGGCCGTCGGCCATGATCGGTGCCTCGAATTTCTTCGAGCTGGCGGTGGCCGTTGCCATCGTGCTCTACGGCTTCAACTCAGGTGCCGCACTGGCCACGGTGGTCGGCGTGCTGATCGAGGTGCCGGTGATGCTCTGGCTGGTGCGCAGCGTCAATCGCAGCCGCGACTGGTACAACCGCGCGCTTACGGCTAACCGAACATAGCCCTGCGCTTGACGCGGATCAGCCTCGCCTCACGCCAGCCAACTACCATGGTCGTGACTACCCAGCAGGACCATGGTCATGGACAGCTCCGCGCCCGAGCGATCGGCTCCTTCGGCTGACGCCTCCCCTTCGCTGTGGAAACACCTGGCGCGTTTCTGGCGCGACCGCCCTGGCGAGGCCAAGGTGCTGCTTGGCATGTCTGCCGCATTTCTGCTGATCTTCTTTCTGCCGCTGGGGCAGCCTCGCTTCGAGAATGCCGTACTCGAAGGCCTTCGCTTGACCCAGTGGTACGCCCGCGAGCACGTCATCCTTTGCCTGTTGCCGGCCTTCGTCATCGCTGGCGCGATGGCCGTTTATATCAGCCAGGGCGCGGTGATGAAGCACCTCGGCCCGGCCTCGCCCAAGCCGATCGCCTTCGGCGTAGCCTCGGTCGCCGGCACGCTGCTGGCGGTGTGTTCCTGTACCGTACTGCCGCTGTTCGGCGGCATCTACAAGCGCGGGGCTGGGCTCGGCGCAGCCATCGCCTTTCTCTACTCGGGGCCGGCGATCAACGTCATGGCCATCGTGGTGACGGCCAAGGTGCTTGGCGCCGAGCTCGGTATCGCCCGGGCTGTCGGCGCCATCCTCTTTGCCCTGGTCATCGGCGCGATCATGCACCTGCTCTGCCGTCACGAAGAAGCCGCCCGCGCCGCCAAGGGCGCCCGCGGTTTCACCGCCGACGACAGCGGCCATCCGCTCGGCGACATCGTCGCCCTGTTCAGCCTGATGATCGGCATCCTGGTGTTCGCCAACTGGGCCAGGGCGGAAACCCCGGCGTGGATGCTCGTTTACGCCTGGAAGTGGTCGATCACCGCTGCGCTTGCCGTCCTGCTGGCGGCGCTGTTGGTACGCCGTTGGCGCTGGTCGCTAAAACCGCTGCTGGTCGTCGCCGGGTTGGTCGCTGCAAGCGCCCTGCTCCGGCCCGAATGGCCAGAACTGGCGATGGTCATCGGTATCGGCGGGCTGATGTTGCAGGCCAGCCGTGAGAACGCTGCCGGACAGGAGTGGGTCGGGCAGAGCTGGGACTTCACCAAACAGATCATGCCGCTGCTGCTGGGTGGTGTGATGGTCGCTGGCTTGCTGCTCGGCCGCCCCGGCCATGAAGGGTTGATCCCCAGTCAATGGGTGGTCTGGGCAGTGGGTGACAACAGCTTCGCCTCCACCCTGCTCGCTTCACTACTGGGCGCCTTCATGTACTTTTCCACGCTGACGGAAGTGCCTATCGTCGAAGGCCTTCTCGGCGCTGGCATGGGCAAGGGCCCGGCACTGGCGATATTGCTCGCCGGCCCTGCGCTGTCCCTGCCGAACATGCTGGTGATTCGCACGGTGCTGGGCACCCAGAAGACGCTGGTGTACTGCACGCTGGTCGTGGTCATGGCCACGCTTAGCGGTTATCTCTATGGCCAACTGATGTGAGGACGACGATGAAACTGACCGTCTACGGCTCCGGCTGCGCCAAGTGCCAGCAACTCACTGCCAATGCCGAAGCGGCGGCACGTCGTCTCGGTCTGGAATATCAGCTCGAGAAAATCACCGACGTCAACGCGATCATCGATGCCGGGGTCATGCGCACGCCGGCGCTGGCGGTCGATGACGATGCTCTCGTCGAAGGGAAGGTGCCCAGCAGCGACGAACTCCAGCAGCTGCTGGGCTGAACGCAGGAACCGGGCCGGGTTCATCGCTTTTGATGCCCTTAACGGTACGGAACCCTTCTGCGCGGTTCGTGGCCTCATAACCTGAGCCGTCAGGAGAAATGTGAAGTGTCCGATTCGATGACTTACCTGGCCATCGCAGCCGCGGTGGCGCTCATCGCGCTGAACTTGCTGGCGATCATCAGCGTATTCAAAAGCGAGCGAAGCGTGGGCGCAAAGGCGCTCTGGGCGATCGGTATCGCCCTCTTCCCAGTGCTGGGCCTGCTGTTCTGGCTGCTGGTTGGCGTTCGCCGCGTCCGCTGATCAGGGCTTCTGACCTAGCAGGTACAGCGCTCGTCCCAGCACCCGTACCGAATCGGCGTGCTTGCCAGCCTGATGCAACTGCTCACCCTCGGCACGCAGTTCGCGCACCTGCTGCAGGGTGGCCGCGTCTTTCGGTGGGTTGGTCTTGAGCAGTTCGTCGATCTTGGCCATGTCCATGGGGCAATGCATCGCCAGCAGTGGCGAGCTGAACAGAATCGCGAAGGCAAAGGCTGAAAGGCGTCGCATGGCTATTCTCCTGAGCGAGAGGCGCAGTATAGATAGCAGCGGCGGAATCGCTTGCCGCCACTCACTGGCAGTACCGGTGGCCGCGAGCTCTGGGACGCAAAAGAAAAAGCCCCAAGCAAGGAATTGCTTAGGGCTCTTCAATATGGAGGCCGATGTCGGAATCGAACCGGCGTACACGGATTTGCAATCCGCTGCATAACCACTCTGCCAACCGGCCTCAAAACGAAGGCGCCGCATGATTTCTGCGGCGCGATCTTACAAACTGGAGCGGGAAACGAGACTCGAACTCGCGACCCCGACCTTGGCAAGGTCGTGCTCTACCAACTGAGCTATTCCCGCGTTGTCTTGGTGACGGGCGCCATTCTATACGATCGAAGGCTGCCGTCAACCCTTTGATTAAAAAAGTTTTTATTTCTTTTCCGTAGTGCTCAGGTGCGGCCAGGCAGCCATCAGGTAATTGATCATCGACCACAGCGTCAACCCTGCCGCGACGATGAGTAATGCGTACCCCATACCGACCCATATTGTCGGCTGCGGCGGATTGGCCAGCAGGATCACCAGCGCCACCATCTGCGCCGCGGTCTTCCATTTGCCGAGATTCGACACCGCGACCTGCGCGCGGGCACCGAGCTCGGCCATCCACTCGCGCAATGCCGAGACGACGATCTCGCGGCCGATGATGATCGCAGCCGGCAGCGTCAGCCAGAGATTGGCGTGCTCCTCAACCAGCAGCACAAGCGCGACCGCCACCATCAGCTTGTCGGCTACGGGATCAAGAAAGGCGCCGAATGGCGTGCTCTGTTCCAACCGGCGCGCCAAATAGCCATCGAGCCAGTCGGTCAGCGCCGCGATGGTGAACACGGCACTGGCGGCCAGATAGCTCCAGTAGAACGGCAGATAGAACAGCAGAATGAAGATGGGTATCAGCAGCACGCGCAGAACGGTGAGCAGGTTCGGGATATTCATCGGTACCACTGATCGGCGAAATTCGGGGACAGTTTACTCACTGTGCAGAGCGGCATAAATCGACTCGGCAAGCTTTTTACTGATACCAGGCGCCTTGGCGATCTCGTCGAGGCTGGCCCTGCACAGTTCCTGAAGACCGCCAAAATGCGTGAGCAGTTCGCGACGACGTTTAGGCCCAATGCCCGGAACGTCCTCCAGCGTCGAAGTGCGCCGAGCCTTCCCACGCCGTACGCGGTGGCCGGTGATGGCGAAGCGATGCGCTTCGTCACGCACCTGCTGGATCAGGTGCAGCGCAGGCGAGTCGGCCGGCAGTGTGAACTCGTGGGCGGCGTCATTCAGATAGAGGGTTTCCAGGCCCGGCTTGCGGGTGACGCCCTTGGCCACGCCGAGCAGGATGAGCTCCGGCACGGCCAGCTCCTCCAATACCTCGCGCGCCATGTTGAGCTGGCCCTTGCCACCGTCGACGAGCAGGATGTCCGGCAGCTTGCCCTCGCCCTCCGCCGCCTTGCGAAAACGCCGCGACAGTGCCTGATGCATTGCCGCATAGTCGTCTCCGGCGGTGACGCCCTCGATGTTGTAGCGGCGATAGTCGGATTTCAGCGGGCCTTCCGGGCCGAACACCACACAGGAGGCGACGGTAGCCTCGCCGCTGGAGTGGCTGATGTCGAAGCATTCCAGGCGCATCGGTGGCTCGTCGAGCTCCAGCGCTTCGGCCAGTGCGTCGAAGCGTGCCGACAGATGCTGACGATTGGCCAGGCGCGCGCCCAACGCTTGTTCGGCGTTGGTCAGCGCCAGTTGCTGCCAGCGTGCCCGCGTCGCGCGTACCCGATGGGTGATGGTCAGCTCGACGCCACGCAGCTCGGAGATGGCATCGATCAGCGTGGCGAAATCCTCGTGTACCGCATTGACGATCAGCTCGCTGGGCAGGTCGCGTTCCGTAGCCCCCAGGTAGTACTGCTCCAGAAAGGCCTGCAGCACCTCGCTGACGCTTTCCTCAATGGCAACCTGCGGAAAGAAGTTCTTGCTGCCCAGCACTCGCCCACCACGCACGGTGATCAAATGCACGCAAGCGCCGCCTGGGCTGACCGCCGCGGCGACGATGTCGACATTGCCCGAACCCCCTTCCATGCTCTGCTGGTCCTGCACGCGGCGCAGGATGCCGATCTGGTCACGGATCTCGGCGGCGCGCTCGAAATCCAGATTCGTCGCCGCCTTTTCCATGTTGCGCGACAGCTCCTCCGCCAGTGCATTGCTGCGACCCTCAAGGAACATCACCGAGTGACGCACATCTTCGGCGTACTCTTCGGGGTCGACCAGCTTCACGCATGGCGCCTTGCAGCGCTTGATCTGGTATTGCAGGCAGGGCCGGGTGCGGTTGCGGAAATAGCTGTCCTCGCATTGCCGCACGAAGAAGGCCTTTTGCAGCAGGCTCAGGCTTTCGCGGATCGCGCCGGCGCTAGGATAGGGGCCGAAGTAGCGTCCGGGCTCCTTCTTGGCGCCACGATGAATACTCAGTCTTGGAAATTCACCGGCAGAGAGGAACACATAGGGATAGGACTTATCGTCCCGTAGCAGGATGTTGTACGGCGGCCGCCACTGCTTGATCAGCGTCTGCTCGAGCAGAAGCGCCTCGGTTTCGTTGGCGGTGATGGTGGTTTCGACCTGCGCGATCTTGGCCACCAGGGCTGCGGTTTTCGGCGCCTGCCCGGTCTTGCGGAAGTAGCTTGCCAGGCGCTTCTTCAGGTTCTTCGCTTTGCCCACATAGAGCAGCTTGGCCTGCGCATCGAACATGCGATAGACGCCCGGCCGGCCGCTGCAGGCGGCCAGGAACGCCGAGGAATCGAAAGTTTCTGTCATCAGTTGACGGTATCGACCATCCCGTGGCGAACCGCCAGCAGGGCCAGCTCGACATCACTGGTGATGGACAGTTTTTCAAAGATGCGATAGCGGTAGGTGTTGACTGTCTTCGGCGACAGGCAGAGCTTGTCGGAAATGTGCTGTACCTTCTGACAGTTGGCAATCATCAGCGCGATCTGTATTTCTCGCTCGGAAAGCAGGTCGAACGGTGACTCACTGAGCTGCGGCTGGAAGGATTTGAGCGCCAGCTGCTGAGCGATCTGCGGGCTGATGTAGCGCTGGCCGCCGAACACCATGCGGATGGCCTGCACCATTTCCTCCAGCGCCGCGCCCTTGGTCAGATAGCCCGCCGCCCCGGCCTGCAGCAGGCGAGTCGGAAAGGGATCTTCTTCACAGATGGTCACGGCAATGACCTTCAGGTCCGGGTAGCTGCGCAACAGCTTGCGGGTCGCCTCCAGACCACCGATGCCCGGCATCTTGACGTCCATCAGCACCACATCGGGCTTGAGCTCCCGAGCCTTGCGGATAGCATCCTCGCCGGAATCCGCCTGACCGATCACCTGCAGCCCAGAGATGTCCGCCAGCATGCGACTGATGCCTGTGCGAACCAGATCGTGGTCATCGACCACCAGCACCCTAATCAAGCAGACACCTCATTGACCGAATTGAAAGCTGGCTGGCTGCTCGCTTTTTCAGGAGCGCACTCTATCAAAAAAATCATCGAGCTGGCCGATCACAATGCAGGTAACTGATCGAGATCATAAGTCCGGGGCGCCAACCGACGAACTGCATGCTGAACGCCGATGGACGGCCAAAGTCACAAAGCTGATGGCCATTTCCGCGGATCTCTCATGCTCACCCTGATCGCCGCACTGGTGCTGACAGCCACCCATATGCTGGCCGGAAGGCTGAGCAAACTACATCAGTTGCCGCGCAGCCGCTGGCTGTCCGCAGCCGGTGGCGTCGCCGTCGCCTATGTCTTCGTGCACCTGCTCCCCGAACTGGCCGACGGGCAGAGGGTGATGGAGGATAGCGGGTTTCACCCGTTGCGCTACCTTGAGCACCACGCCTATCTGCTGGCGCTAGGCGGCCTGGTCTGCTTCTACGGACTCGAGCGGCTGATCAAGCGGCACCGCGACGAGCGGCCTGACGGCGCACCTTCCCACGCGGGCGTGTTCTGGCTGCACATAGGTGCCTTCGCCGGCTACAACGCACTGATCGGGAATATCCTCGCCAACCGTGATCCTGGCCAGATGCTGGAACTGGTCTGGTACACCGTGGCCATGGCGCTGCACTTCATGGTCAACGATGTGGCCCTTCAGCATGACCACCAGGATCTGTTCGCTCGACGCGGCCGCTGGATCCTGGCGGGGTCAACGCTGATCGGCTGGGCGGTCGGCTCGGTCATCGAACTCTCGGAGCTGGGTGTGTCGGCCCTAACCGCCTTCATTGCCGGCGCGATCATCCTTAACGTTCTGAAGGAGGAACTGCCGACGGAAAGGAACAGCCGATTCGGTGCTTTTCTGCTCGGGTCGCTCGGCTACTCCTTCCTTCTGTTGCTGATGCAGCCGAGCCAGTAAGTCATTACCTCGCTCTGCGCATCAAACGGTAGGCGGCCGGGATCACGAACAGCGACAGCAGCGGCGCACTCAGCATGCCGCCAACCATCGGTGCCGCGATGCGGCTCATCACTTCGCTGCCGGTGCCCGCTCCCAGCAGAATCGGCAAGAGACCAGCGACAATCACAGCAACGGTCATCGCCTTCGGGCGTACCCGCTGCACCGCACCTTCGCGGATTGCTTCGCACAGCGCGGCCTCGCCGATCTGCCCGTCGCGCTGCTGGTCGGCCCAGGCGTTCTTCAGATATAGCAGCATGATCACGCCGAATTCCGCAGCGACTCCCGCCAGCGCGATGAAGCCGACTCCGGTGGCCACCGACAGGTTGTAATCCATCAGATAGAGAAACCAGACGCCGCCAGTCAGCGCGAACGGCAGGGTCAGCATGATCAGCACCGCCTCATCCAGCCGGCCAAAGGTCAGGTACAACAGGAAGAAAATGATCAGCAACGTCGCGGGCACGACCAGCTTGAGGCGCTCGTTGGCGCGCTCGAGAAACTCGAACTGTCCCGAGTAGGCCAGGCTCATGCCGGGCAACAGCTTCACCTCGGCGCTGACCGCATCGCGCAGATCGGCGACGACCGACGCGATATCCCGGCCGCGCATGTCGACGTAAACCCAACCCGCCAGCCGCGCATTCTCGCTGCGCAGCATCGGCGGACCGTCGCTTATGCGCACTCGCGCCACACTGCCCAGGGTGATCTGGCTGCCCTGCGGCGTGAGGATCGGTAGCTGCTCCAGCCGCTGGGGGGTATCGCGCCATTCACGAGGGTAGCGAACGCTGATCGGATATCGCGCAAGGCCCTCAATGGTCTCACCGACGGTTTCGCCACCGATGGCGCTGGAAACGATGGACTGCACATCGGCGATGTTCAGCCCATAGCGGGCTGCGTCCTGACGATCGATATCGATATCGACGTAACGCCCGCCGACAAGGCGCTCGGCCAGCGCCGAACTGACACCCGGCACCTTTCTGGCAACGGCCTCGACCTGCTGGCTGACACGGTCGATCTCCTCCAGATTGGCGCCGGCGATCTTCACACCGATCGGGCTCTTGATGCCGGTGGCAAGCATGTCGATGCGATTGCGGATCGGCGGAATCCAGATATTGGTCAGGCCTGGCACCTGCACAGCTCGGTCCAGCTCGTCGATCAGCTTTTCCGGCGTCATGCCGGCACGCCACTGCTCTCGCGGTTTGAAGCGGATGGTGGTCTCGAACATCTCCAGCGGCGCCGGATCGGTCGCCGACTCGGCGCGGCCGGCCTTGCCGAACACGGTTTCGACTTCCGGAACCGTGCGGATCATGCGATCAGTCTGTTGCAACAGCTGCGCCGCTTTCTGTGCTGACAGCCCCGGCAGTGCCGAAGGCATATAGAGCAGATCACCCTCGTCCATCGGTGGCAGGAACTCCCCGCCCAAGCGTGACATCGGCCACAGCGTGGTAGCCAGGATCAACACGGCTACGCCAATGGTCGATTTCTGGTGATCCAGCACCGCATTCAGCGCAGGGCGGTAGACCCGTATCAACCCGCGGTTGAGCGGATTGCGCGACTCGTCCGGCAGCTTGCCGCGAATCCAGTAGCCCATCAGCACCGGCACAAGGGTCACCGAAAGCCCCGCCGCTGCGGCCATGGCATAGGTCTTGGTAAAGGCCAGCGGGCCGAACAAACGGCCTTCCTGCGCTTCGAGGGTGAACACCGGAATGAACGACAGGGTGATGATCAGCAGACAGAAGAACAGCGCCGGGCCGACCTCCTGCGCTGCGCTGGTCATGACCTGCCAGTGCTCTTCACCCTCCAGCTCCTTGCCCGGATTGGCGTGGCGCCAGGCCTCGGCCTTCTTGTGCGCGTTCTCGATCATCACCACCGCCGCGTCGACCATCGCACCGATGGCGATGGCAATACCGCCCAGCGACATGATGTTGGCGTTGATGCCCTGGTAACGCATCACGGCGAAGGCGATCAATATGCCGATGGGCAGCGAGACGATCGCCACCAGCGAAGAGCGCAGGTGCCAGAGGAAGATGCCGCACACCAGTGCGACGACGACGAATTCCTCCAGCAGCTTGAAGCTGAGGTTCTCCACCGCGCGGTCGATCAGCTCGCTGCGGTCGTAGGTGGTGACGATTTCGACACCCTCGGGCAGGCTGCTTTTCAGCTCTTCGAGCTTGGCGTGCACGGCGGCCAGGGTTTCCCGCGCGTTCTTGCCGCTGCGCAGGATCACCACCCCGCCGACCGTTTCCCCATCCCCGTCGAGCTCTGCGATGCCCCGACGCATTTCCGGGCCGAGCTGGATATGCGCCACATCGCCCAGCGTGACCGGCACGCCCCTGGCGCTCAACTGCAGTGGAATCTGGCGAAAATCCTCGAGCGTCTGCAGGTAGCCGGAGGCGCGGACCATGTATTCGGTTTCGGCCAATTCGAGTACTGCGCCGCCAGTTTCCTGGTTGGCCATGCCGATCGCCTCGATGACCTCCGCCTGAGTGACGGCAAGGCTGGCCATCTTCAGTGGATCGAGCACGACCTGATACTGCTTGACCATGCCACCGATGGTCGCCACCTCGGCCACGTTGGGCAGCGTGATGAGTTCGTACTTGAGGAACCAGTCCTGCAGACTGCGTAGTTGCGCGAGATCGTGCGTGCCGCTGCGGTCGACCAACGCGTACTGATAGATCCAGCCGACCCCGGTAGCGTCCGGCCCGAGAGATGGCTTGGCGCTGGCGGGCAGCCGGCTCTGCACCTGACTCAGGTACTCCAGCACCCGCGAACGCGCCCAGTAGAGATCGGTACCGTCCTCGAACAGCACATAGACGAAGCTGTCGCCGAAGAACGAATAGCCGCGCACCGTCTTTGCCCCAGGCACCGAAAGCATGGTGGTGGTCAGTGGATAGGTCACCTGGTTCTCGACGATCTGCGGCGCCTGCCCCGGATAGGGCGTGCGGATGATCACCTGCACGTCCGACAGGTCAGGCAGCGCGTCGATCGGCGTGGTACGCACTGCCCAGATGCCCACGGCAGTCATCAGCAATGTCGCCATCAGCACCAGGAACCGATTGAGGACGGACCAGCGAATCAGCGCGGCGATCATGGCTGCTTCTCCAGCGGCTGAATTCGCTCGACCAGCAGGCCCGCATCGGTTTCCCGAACGGCGAAACGGACCCGGTCTTCGACCTCGATGTCCTGCAGCAATGCCGCATCGGCCACCGCGAACGCCATGGTCATGCCGGGCATGCCAAGCGTATGGAACGGACCGTGAGCGATCTTCACGCGGTCATCAGCGAGCGCCATGACGCGGCCCTCGGATTCATGCAGCGTCGGTGCCGGCTGAGCAAGGCCATGATCATGATCGTGCTGCGTATCACTGGCCGCGGGCGGCGCGACGATGCCGCGCAAGCTGGCTTCGGAGTCCAGCAGGAACTGGCCGGATGCGACTACCTGCTGCCCTTCCTCCAGTCCGCGGAGGATGACGGTCTGGCTGCCGTTCTCCCGCCCGGTCTCGACTTCCACCGGGCGATAGCGGCCGCCGGCCTCGGCCAGCATCACCAGGCTGCGGCGCCCGGTGCGAATGACAGCCTCGCCCGGAATCAGCAGAACCGACGCATCGTCGCCACCGGCCAGGCTGGCCTGAGCCGTCAGCCCGGGCCGCAGCAGTCCGTCCGGATTGGGCAGCTCTACCCGCACACGCAGGGTACGGCTTGCAGCATTGGCTTCCGGCAGCACCGCGGTGATCTCACCCTCGATGAGCTGGCCCGGCAGCGCCGGCAGCCGCGCAGTGGCGCGCTGGCCGACGCGGATACCCTGGCTCTGCGCCTCTGGCACCGCCACTTCCAGCCAGACGCTGTCCAGCCCATTGATCCGCGCGAGCGGCGCACCGGCCGCAAGCGTCATCCCTTCGCGAACATCCAGATCCTGCAGTACGCCGCCGATTGGGGTGGAAATGGTAATGGACGCGTTGACCTTGCCACTGCGCTCGAGCTGGCTGATGGTCGATGCCGGCATGCCGGCCAGACGCAGGCGCTGCCGTGCGGCCGCCAGCAGCGCTGGTTCGCCGATTCGCCGCAGGGCCAGGTATTCCTCCTGAGCGGCCGACCACTCGGGAATCAGCAGGTCGGCCAGCGCTGCGCCCTTGTCCAGCACATCGCCTGGCGCATGCCGATAGACGCGCTCGACGAACCCGCCGGCTCGAGCCTGAACCAGCGCGACATCACGCGCGTTGTATTCGAGCACGCCGACCGCTTCGATCACATTCACCAGCTGTCCGCGGCTGACGGTTGCCAGGCGAATACCAAGGTTCTGCGTGATGCCGGCATCAATACTGATGGTGGCGACATCGCCGCCCTCATTGACGTAGCGCGGCACCAGGTCCATATCCATGAACGGTGACTTGCCGGGCTTTTCGAAACGGTGCTGCGGCACCATCGGGTCGTACCAGTACAGCACCTGGGCGTCACTCTCGACCGCGGATGCGACAGGTTCGGACACCTGGTCATCAGAGCTGGCCAGCCAGTAGCCGGCACCCGCACCGATCAGCGCCGTCACCCCGGCCAGGGTGACGCTTGCGAGAACATTCCGGCTCATTTGGCTTCTCCGTAAGCGAAGTGCAGGCGCGCAGCCGCGATGGCTACCAGACCCTGCAGGTCGATGTGTTCAAGGCGGGTCTCGATCAGCTCGTTGCGCGCTGCCAGCACCGTTTCAAGCTCGCTGGTCCCGGCGCGATAGCCGGCCATCGCCAGCTCCACCTTTTCCTCTCCCAGCGGCAGCAGCACCTCTGCGTTGCGTTCAAGTGCGCGCTGCAAGCGATCCAGCTCGGCCAGCTCGACGTCCAGCCGCTCCACGAATTCGCGCGTCATGGCTTCGCGTTCGGCTTCCAGTTGTTCAAGCTCGGCGTAGCGGGCGGCGATCCGCGGGTTCTGCCGCGAGCGCTGAAACACCGGCAGGTCGAAACTGAACTGCAGGTTGACCATGTCGCCGTACTCGCGACCGCGCTTGAGGTAACTGACCTCCCAGCTCCAGTCGACCTGTTTCTCGGCGGTCGCCTCACGGATGCGTGCCTGCGCCACCTGGGTCATCGGCGCATAGGCGGTCAGTTGCGGGTGCTGGCCGACCCGCTGCGCCAGTTGTTCAGGGGCAATCGCCCAGCGCGGCGGTTCGCCGAACAGCGGTCGATTGCCATCGCTGCCAACCCAGCGCACCAGCGCCGCGCGTGCCTGGCGGCGCTGCTGCTCCAGTTCGTCCTGGCGATCAGCCAATAACGCCGCCTGTTGCTTCGCCGCGACGCTGTCGGTCAGCTGCCCTCGCCCGCCGGCGATACGCGCCCGAATTGCTTCGGCGAGCAGGCGGTTCTCCTCGAACAACTGGTCGAACAGCCGAATCTTGCGTTCCACCGCGTGGGTGGCGATCCACGCCTGGGCAGTCGCCAGACGCACCCTGAGGGCTTCCACCTCGCGCGAGGCACCTGCGCGCTGGACAGACGCCTGTGCCGCATCGCTGCGTGCCTTGCGCTTGTCGCGGTTCGGAACTTCCTGCATCAGGCCAACCATTCGCATGGTCATGCCGTCCTCATTGAGGCTCCAGCGCTCGGCTCCCTCAATCGGCACGCTCTGCAGGCCCAGCAGCAGTTTCGGGTCGGGCAGCTCGCCCGCAGCGACGGCTTCGCTACGCGCGGCTTGCAGCCTCGATGCCTCGGCACGTAGCGACGGCGCCTGCTGTTGCGCGAGGCTCAGGGCATCGTCGAATGTCAGCCCGGTGGCTGCGCCGGGCAGGCCGAACGCGGCGACAAACACCACGCCCGCGAACGGCCGGTATTTCCCTATCAATCGGGAGATCATGGATTGGATTCCTCGGTTTCCTGCATACCGCAACGGCATGCCTACAGCGCCTCAACGCATGAGCGTGGGGCGAGTCAGGTCAGCGATGGAATCAGTAACGCGGAGGGCGCCAGACGTCGGCGTTGGAGCGGGCGGGAAAGAACTCGGGGTAATGAACTGCGAGTTGCGGCAGCGAGGCGGTCAGATGCGGCTGCGCTATGCCCGCCTGCAACATGCTGCCGGTCTTGCACTGGTGGCCGCTTTCACACAGTGGATTGCCCTCGTGCGAATGCGCATCCTCTTCCTGAGCTTCAGCCTGATGTGCGAGATGCCACGAGCTCTCCATGTCGCTTTGCATCTGGCACGATTCTGCGCTCTGTTCGAGCGCAGCCATGCTGCTCACGGGGAGCGCGAGGCTGATCAACAGGACGAGTAGCAGACGCAGATGGGCTTTCATGGAGAGGAGTCTAGCCGAGCCGGCGCCCGGTAAAACTTGATCCAGATCGTGTCAGCCCGAATCCTGTCCGCCGCCATTGCCATTGCCGGCGAGCAGATGGCTGAGCACCGAACGCATCTTGCCGGGCTTGACCGGTTTGTTCAGCACCGGCACGCCGCAGCCGTGCAGCTGCTGGCGACACTGGTCGCTGCGATCGGCAGTGATCATCACCACCGGCAGCGCCTGGTTGAAGCGTCCGCGCACCGCGAGCACGACGTCCCAGCCGGTCAGCCCGTGATCCAGGTGGTAATCGGCGAGAATCGCGTCCGGCGCGACTCCATCCAGCGCCGTCAATGCGCTTTGCTCGTCGGTGGCAGTCACCACCGTGCAGCCCCACTGTTCGAGCAAGGCAGCCATGCTCAGCAGGATGCTCTCCTCGTTGTCGATCACCAGCAGGCGCCGCCCAGGCAACGGATCGCCCAGCTGCGGCACGACTGCCGGAGCCGCAACCCGCTCGCGGGGCATCGCTTCGGCCAGCGGCACGTCGATGCTGAACACCGAACCACGTCCCGGTTTCGAGCGCACCAGCACCTGGTAGCCGAGCATGCTGGCGATACGGTCGACGATGGCCAGTCCCAGCCCTACTCCACTGCGTTTCGCGGATCGACCGATCCCGAGCTGGTTGAATTCGAGAAAGATCGACTGCAGCTCCTCCTCAGGGATGCCCCGGCCGGTGTCCCAGACCTCGATACGCAGCGCCTCGGCGCGCATGCGCGCCCCTACCAGCACGCAGCCCTGATCGGTATAACGGCAGGCATTGCTGAGGAAATTTCGCAGAATTCGCGTCAACAGGCGGAAATCGGTCTTGATAGCAACTCGCGGGATGTAGTGCTTCAACTGCAACCCTGCGGCAGCAGCGACCGACTGGAACTCCGACACCAGCGGCAGCAGGACATCGTCCAGCGAATAGATATCGATATCCGGTTTTATCGCGGCCTGATCGAGCTTGGAGATGTCGAGCAGATCGGTCAGCAGGTCTTCGGCGCCTTCCAGGGCCTGGTGGGCCCGCTCCACCAGATGCAACTCGTTCTGCGGCAGTTTGCGTTCGCGCAAGGTCGAGATCAGCAGGCGCGCGGCGTTGAGCGGCTGCAGCAGGTCGTGGCTGGCTGCGGCGAGGTACTTGTCCTTGCTCAGGTTGGCAGCTTCCGCCGCATCGCGGGCTTCACGCAGTTCACACGTGCGCTCGGCGACGCGCTGCTCGAGCTCTTCGTTGAGCTGCAACAGCCGCAACTGCGCCAGTTTGCGCTCGGTCACGTCGGCGACAAAGCCCTCCACCAGACCGTCTTCGTCCGGCTTGAGCAGCAGGTTCATGATCACGTAGATGGCGCTGCCGTCCTTGCGGCGCAGGCGCGTCTCGTAGCCGAACAGGCCATGTTGCTGGCTCAGGGTATGGCGGATCTGCCGAAGCTCCTCCTCACCGCCGATGAATAGATGATGGGACAGATCGGTCAGCGCCCACAGCGCCTCTTCTGGGGTGTCGTAATTGAGCATGCGCGCCAAGGCTGGGTTGGCGGCCCGAATACCTTCGTGGATGCTGGCCTGGAAGATGCCGTGCACGGCGTGCTCGAACAGCCATTTGTAGCGATTGCGCTCCCCTTCCAGCTCTTCCAGGCGGGCCACCAGTTCAGGGTAGTGACTCTTGCGTGCGGAATGGCTGCCGAACCCGAGCAGTTGCGCCAGGGCCTGATGCTGATCATCAGAGGGCTTCGGCATAGACGACCTCGACGTCCCGCTGCGTCGACGAGCGTGGATTAGTCAGGATGCAGGGATCCTGCATCGCATGTTGCGAGAGGAACGGGATATCAGAAAGGTTAACGCCGTGCAGGCTCAGCGTTTCGCGGAAGCCGATCTGCTGCTTGAGATCGATCAGGTGCTGCACCAGCCGCTCACGAACCTGGCGGTGGTTCAGCCCGCGCGAATCGATGCCCAGGGTTTCGGCGACCTTGCGGTAGCGGTCCGGCGAGGCGTCGTAATTGAATGCGACGACATGTTCGACCAGCACGGCATTGCAGACGCCATGGGGCAGATCGAGATAGCCGCCGAGGCTGTGGGACATGGCATGCACCGCGCCGAGAATCGCGTTGGAGAAGGCCAGCCCGGCCTGCATGCTGCCGAGCATGATCTGCTCGCGCAGCGCGATATCCGCCGGATTGGCGATCATCTGCGCAAGATTGCCGTTGATCAGTCGCATGGCTTCCAGCGCGTGCGGGTCGGTCAGCGGACCATGGCCAGTCGACACGAATGCCTCGATGGCGTGCACCAGCGCGTCAATACCGGTACAGGCGGAAAGGAACGGGTCCATGCTCAGCGTGGTTTCCGGGTCGATCAGCGAGACATCCGGCACGGCTGCTTTGCTGACGATGGAGAACTTCATCCGCTCCTGTTGGTTGGAGATGATCACGAACTGCGACACGTCAGCCGATGTGCCGGCGGTGGTCGGGATCAGGATCAGTGGTGGACTGGGCACACGCAGCGTATCCACCCCTTCGAACTCGTTGATATGGCGCCCGTGCGCCGCAACGATACCAATGCCCTTAGCACAGTCCATCGGACTGCCCCCGCCTACCGCGACGATCACGTTGCAGCCTTCGCTGCTATACAGCTCGGCGCCGAGCATCACCTCTTCGCAACGGGGATTGGGCGAAACATCAGTGAACAGGCAGTGTTCGATGTTCTGCCGGTCGAGGCTCGCCAGCACGTCAGCCACCCAGCCCGCCTTGACCACGCCGGGGTCGGAGACAACCAGCACCTTTCGCGCTCCGAAGTTGCCGGCGCAGGTCCCGACGCTGTGGCGACATCCCGCGCCAAAAATGATTTCTGGGGAAACGAACTTGCGCTGAAGGCTGATATTCGGGCTCATGACTGCGGCCTTTTTTATTTTTTGTAACAACGAGCGCAAGCCTACTGCATTGCTCAAGTAAAGCAATGCACCTAATGGCTGCCTGCCATCCGTCCGGCGGAAAACTCTACAGCAGCCCACGATAGAAGCGCAGTTCACGCTCCAGCGCATCAGCCAGATTATTGGCCTGGCGAAAGCCATGTCGCTCGTTCGGGTAGAGCCGGTACTCCACCTCGATACCTCGCCCGCGCAGCGCCGCCACCATGGTTTCGGTCTGCTCGGGTAGTACCACCGCATCCTGCGCGCCCTGCAGGAAGAGTATCGGTGCAGCGATGCGCTCGGCGTTATACAGCGGCGCGCGTTCGCGAAAGCGCTCCGGCACCCGCTGCGGATCACCTATGAGCCAGTCCAGATAATCGCCTTCGAACTTGTGCGTCACCCGACGCAGCGCCAATGGATCGCTGACGCCGTACAGGCTGGCGCCGCCGCGAAACAGATCGGTGGCTACCAGCGCGCTGAGGGCGGTGTAGCCACCCGCACTGGAGCCGCGAATGAACACCCGCTGCGGATCGACCGCACCTTGTTCTACCAGCGCTCGTACTGCCTGGCAGGCGTCCTCCACATCCACCACGCCCCATTGCTCGTGCAGGCATTGCCGGTAGGCCCGGCCGAAACCACTGCTGCCGCGGTAGTTGACGTCCACCACGGCAAAGCCGCGCTGCGTCCAGAACTGGATGCGCGGATCGAAGACGGGGTAGCACGCCGACGTCGGACCGCCGTGGATGAACACCACCAGAGGTGGCGACGTTCCGGGTTCGCCCCGGCAGTTCACATTGCGCGGCGCGTAGAAAAACGCATGGGCGGTTTCGCCGGTGCCGGTTGGAAAGCGCATGGGCTGCGGATAGGAGACCTGTGCCCCGGCCAACGGCATCCCACCGCCGGCGAGGATCTGCACCATGCCGCTGGCCCGCTCGATGGCCAGCACCGCAGGCGTGCGCTGCGCTGCGCCAGCGATACAGAACACATGGGTGGCGTCGGCGGCCAACTGGCGGCAGCGGCTGAACGCACCGGCCAGCTGTCGCTGGCGGCCTTCGGCGACGTGTTCGAACAGCAACCCGTAACCATCGACCATATGGGTCAACAGCAGGCCGCCGTCGGCCAGCGGCAGATAGCTGCTGGTACCCAGCTGCCAGGGTGCGGGTGCGCAGTCGAAATCCCGTGCGGACTCCGGTTTCGTCGCGACCAGCGGATGCAAGGCCCAACTGCCCTCGCGCTCGGCCCAGGGTTGCCAGTAGCCCAGCCGATCACTGAGGCACATCAGTCGACCGTCTTCGGCGAAACGCGGTTGCTGCAGCGATTCGCCACCCGCCTCGCCAGCCAGGCATCGCACCGCCCCCCACCCCCCGTCCGGCTGGCGCTCGGCGTTGCACAGGCGCGTTGAGGTCCAGGGTTGCTCAGGGCGATCCCACTCGATCCAGGCGAGGCGGCGACCACTAGGATCAAGCGCGGGTGACGCGTAGAAGCCAGCCCCTTCGACGAGGAGTCTACGTTTGCCATCGGCGATGGCGATGCTCACCAGCCGATGCACCACCCCATCGCCTTCGCGCGACTCTTCCAGGGCGATGATGGCGTTCTCATGGCGGTGGTACTGCAGATCGCCATAGCGGCAGTCGGGACGCGCAGTCAGCGCTGACGGCAGAGACTGAGAATCTTCGCTCAGCGTTTGCAGGTAGATCTGCTGGTCCGCTTCGTTGACGAAAGCAAGGCCCTGCCCAGTCAGACAGAACGCGCCGCCGCCGTATTCATAGACGCGGCTGCGGACCGAATACCCTGCCGGTGTCAGGCAGCGCGCATGGCCGGCCCGCCAGAACCACAGGCTGCAGCGCCCTTCGGCGGGGTCGTATTCGATCCAGAACAACCCACCCTGCCCGGCCCGCAGCTCGGCGAAATCCCGGCTGGCGGCCGCGGCGGCCTCGGCGCTCCAATCGCTGGGCCAGAAACCATACGGCAGGCGCGCGGCTGCCGTACCTTGCGGGGCAGCTCCGGGTGCCGTCATACCTTGAGGATCAAGCGGGAGGCCTTTTCGTTGCGATGCTGCAGCTGGTCGAGGCCGAGGGCGCCATGCTCGGCCTGCTCTCGAGCAGCGAGAATGGTGCCGTGATGCGCCGACTTGCTGCACACCGGGTCGGCGTTCGCGGCATCGCCCGTGAGCATGAAGGCCTGACAGCGGCAGCCACCGAAGTCGCGCTCCTTCTCGTCGCAGCTGCGGCAGGGTTCGGGCATCCAGTCGTAACCGCGAAACTTGTTGAAGCCGAACGAGTGTCGCCAGATGTGCTCGATGCTGTGCTCGCGCACATTGGGAAATTCCACCGGCAACTGCCGGGCGCTGTGACAGGGCAGCGCCGTACCGTCCGGGGTGATGTCCAGGAACAGGTTGCCCCAGCCGTTCATGCAGGCCTTCGGCCGTTCTTCGTAGTAATCGGGCGTCACGAAGATCAGCTTGCACGGATGGTTTTCCGCGGCGAGCTTGTCGCGCCACTCGTTGGTGATGCGCTCGGCACGTACCAGCTGTTCCTTGCTCGGCAGCAGCCCGGCACGGTTCAGCTCGGCCCAGCCATAGAACTGGCAGGTGGCAAGCTCGACGAAATCCGCTTCGAGTTCAATGCACAGACGGATGATCTGGTCGATGTTGTCGATGTTGTGCCGATGGGTGACGAAGTTGAGCACCATCGGATAGCCATGCTTCTTCACCGCACGAGCCATTTCCAGCTTGTGGGCGAAAGCCTTCTGCGAACCGGCGAGCAGGTTGTTCACCTCCTCGTCCGCGGCCTGGAAGCTGATCTGGATATGGTCGAGGCCGGCGTCGGCGAAGCTGGCGATCTTCTCTTCAGTGAGACCGATGCCGGAGGTGATCAGGTTGGTGTAATAGCCGAGCCCACGCGCAGCGGCGATCAGCTCGGCAAGGTCCTGACGGACCAGCGGCTCGCCTCCGGAAAAGCCCAGCTGGGCGGCGCCCATCTCCCGCGCCTGGCGAAATACCTCGATCCACTCAGCCGTACTCAGCTCATCGTGGCTGCGGGCGAAGTCCAGCGGATTGGAGCAGTACGGGCACTGCAGCGGGCAACGATAGGTCAGCTCCGCCAGCAGCCAGAGCGGCGGGCCGGGCTCGTAGCCGGGTTTAGCGAAGCTCGATCCAGAACCGTTCAACGGCAACCTCCAGGAACGCGACGATATCCTCTTGAATGCCCTCGGCCTCAGGGTAGCGGGCCTGCAGATCGGCAACGATGGCGCCCACGGTCCGCGTGCCGTCCACTTCGGTCAGCACCGCCGCAGCGCTCTCGTTGAGCTTGATCATGCCTTCCGGATAGAGCAGTACGTGGCAGTTCTGTGCCGGCTCCCACTGGAAGCGAAAGCCTCGGCGAAAGGTCGGAACCTCGGTCAGTTGGATATCGCTCATGTCTTCTCTCATCAATGGGCGTGCAGGCGTCGATCTGGGCCCCGGCAGTGATGGGCTGCAGCCCACCCTACCAGGCGCTTAGATGCTGATGCCCTTGTGCCAGACGCGCTCGCAGGTGACGGTATGATACGGCGGGCGATCCAGCTCATAGGCCATGCTCATGGCGTCGAGCATGCTCCACAGCACATCGAGTTTGAACTGCAGAATGTTCAGCATGCGCTCCTGGGCCTCGCGGGTGCGATAGTGATCCAGGGTGATGCGCAGCCCGTGCTCGACATCGCGGCGTGCTTCCTTCAGGCGCTTGCGAAAGTAGTCGTAGCCCGAGGCGTCGATCCAGGGATAGTGCTGCGGCCAGCTGTCCAGGCGCGACTGGTGAATGGTTGGGGCAAAGAGTTCGGTCAGCGAGCTACTGGCGGCCTCCTGCCAGCTTGCGCGGCGGGCGAAGTTGACGTAGGCGTCGACGGCGAAGCGTACACCAGGCAGCACCAGCTCCTGCGACAGCACCTGCTCGCGATCCAGCCCGACGGCTTCCGCCAGACGCAGCCAGGCTTCGATGCCTCCCTCCTCGCCCGGCGCGCCATCGTGGTCGATGATGCGCTGAATCCACTCGCGGCGGGTGTCGCGGTCCGGACAGTTGGCCATGATCGCCGCATCCTTCACCGGAATGCAGACCTGATAGTAGAAACGGTTGGCGACCCAGCCCTGAATCTGCTCGCGTGTCGCCTGCCCGGCGTACATGGCCCGGTGAAACGGGTGATGGATATGGTAGTACTCGCCCTTGGCGCGCAGCGCCTGTTCGAATTCCGCGGGGCTCATGGCTGGCAGGTTCATGGCAGTATCTTTTTCCTTTTCTTATCGTTCCGCTGTTCGGGTTTTGCTGCAGCGCGCGACTGAAGCCGCGATGAGCTGCTATAGCTCGATGTTCATGCCATCGAAGGACACTTCGATTCCATGCTCGCCGAGGATTTCGCGTTCGACGGAGTCTTCATCGAGGATCGGATTGGTGTTGTTGATGTGGATGAGGATCTTGCGCACCGCGGGCATGCCATCGAGCACTTCGATCATGCCACCGGGGCCGCTCTGCTGCAGGTGCCCCATTTCGCTGCCGAGCTTGGTGCCGACCTCGCGCACGAGCATTTCGTCATCGCGCCACAGGGTGCCATCGACCAGCAGGCAGTCGGCCTGGCGCATGGTTTCCAGCAGATCGTCGCTGACCTTGCCCAGGCCCGGCGCATAGAACAGCGTGCCACCGGTTTTGCGGTCCTCGATCAGCAGGCCGATGTTGTCGCCGGGATGCGGGTCATTGCGGTGCGGCGAATATGGCGGCGCGGAGCTGCGCAGCGGAATCGGCGTGATGTGCAGGTTGGGGCAGCAGGGAATCGTGAAACTGCCGGTCAGGGCGATGGGGTTCCATTTCAAGCCGCCGTTCCAGTGTTCGAGCATGTTGAACAGAGGGAACCCGGTGGTCAGATCCTGATGCACCATCTCGGTGCACCAGACCTCGTGCGGGCAACCTTCACGCAGGGTCAGCAGGCCGGTGGTGTGATCGATCTGGCTGTCCAGCAGAACGATCGCACCGATGGCGGTATCGCGTGGCGCACGGGCCGGCTGCAGCGTCGGGAATGACTCCAGCTGAGCGCGGATGTCCGGCGAAGCGTTGCACAGAATCCAGTCGACACCGTTGTCGCTGATGGCGATGGACGACTGGGTACGCGCCTTGGCGTTGAGTGTACCGGCGCGCAGGCCCGCACAGTTGGCGCAGTTGCAGTTCCACTGCGGAAAACCTCCACCCGCAGCGGAACCGAGAATTCGGATGAACATGGACAGCCCCCAAAAGCAAAGCCCCGGCCGGAGCCGGGGCTGATCGATCAACGATTTGCGAAGTACATGGTGACTTCGAAACCAATACGCATGTCGGTGAAGGCGGGTTTAGTCCACATAGGTCGGTCCTCTTTTTATGGTGCCGGAAGATTCCGACAGCCCAATTAAGCCCCCTGTTCTGCGTTCAGCAGAATGGTACTTTGGAAGGAGACAGCGCCGTGCCTTGGTAGTGCCCGACGGACGGCACAGATCTGTTACCAAGTTTCAGTCCAGCTGACGCCTCGTTGCCAGGCATGTCAACTCGTACGCAGCGCTGGCCGATCATGGGCATTGCGCCAGGCCAGCTCGTTGGTGATGGTGGCCATCGGCACGAACATCGAACCGTCGAAATCGCTCAGCTCGATGCCTTGCTGAATACGTAGCGGCCAATCGTTGTTGGCCAGCGCGGCCTTGCCTACCGCCACCAGATCCATCTCGCCGCGACCGAGCAAGGCCTCGGCCTGCTCGCCGGTGACGATGCCACCGTTGCCGATCACCGGGATCGCGACGCTGCCCTTGGCAATGGCAGCAAGGCTCGGGCCTTCGACAAAGGCCGGGGCGGCGGCGTCGGGTTCAGTGATATGCAGATAATCGAGTCCCGCGTCAGCAAGGGTGCTGAAGCGCTGTCGGGCCAGCTGCTCACCGCCCTCCCATTTCAGTCGGCCGTCACAGACCATGCTCTGCGACAACCGCATACCTACCACGAACTCGTCGCCCACCGCGGCTCGCACGGCGGCGATCACCGCCAGTGGCATGCGCAGGCGTTCGAGAAAATCACCGCCCCACTGATCGCTGCGCTGGTTGAACTCGGCACTCATGAATTCGTGCAGCAGATAGCCATTGGCACCGTGCAGTTCGATGCCGTCGAAGCCCGCGTCCCGGGCATGCCGTGCAGCCAGCGCGAAACCGGCGATGGCTTGCTGGATATCGTCCTCGCTCATCTCGGCCGGCGTGGCGTAGGGACCTTCGCCGCCGTAGAACGTCAGCTGCGATCCGCTCGGCTGTATCGCCGACGGCGCCACATGGCGGGCGTGATGGATGTTGCCCTGGGTCTGGGCACCGCCATGCATGAGCTGCGCGATGAACGTCGCGCCGGCTTCGTGAACCGCTTGCACGACAGGCTTCCAGCTGTCCCGGTGCACCTCGGTGGCAAGCCCAGGCTGGTTGAAATAGCCCTGGCTATAAGCGGTATCGGTGTAGATCCCCTCGCTGACGAGCATGCCGAAGCCGCCTTTGGCGAAGGACGCGTAGTAGTCGCGCATCAGTTCGTTGGCAGCTCCCTCGGGCTCGGCGCTGACCCGCGTCATGGGTGCGACGACGGCTCTATTGCGTAAGCGCAGGTGCTTCAGCGAGCAGGGCTCGAGCAGTTGCGGCATGGGTGACCTCCTCTACTTCCGATATTGGCCTATGCAGATGTGAGGCGCTTCGGCTAGGGGGAGTTCGATGGTCGCGATGGCTGGTCGAATCCGGAGCATAAAAAAACGCGGCCGAAGCCGCGTTTGCGATAGGAACCTTGCGTTCGATCCGAGGGGGTAACTACAGAATCGGCGCGGATCCCTGCACATGACGTGCGTAGCAAAATAAACCGGCGCGCTGGAGCACACGCGCCGGGGCCCTCATCAGAAGAATCCGAGCGGATTGATGTCGTAGCTGACCAGCAGGTTCTTGGTCTGCTGGTAGTGGTCGAGCATCATCTTGTGGGTTTCGCGGCCGACGCCGGACTTCTTGTAGCCACCGAACGCGGCATGCGCCGGGTACAGGTGATAGCAGTTGGTCCAGACGCGACCGGCCTTGATGCCACGACCCATGCGGTAAGCGCGGTTGATGTCGCGGGTCCAGACGCCGGCACCCAGGCCGAACTCGGTGTCGTTGGCGATTGCCAGGGCTTCGGCTTCATCCTTGAAGGTCGCCACGCCAACCACCGGCCCGAAGATCTCTTCCTGGAACACACGCATCTTGTTGTGACCCTTGATCAGGGTCGGCTGCACGTAATAACCGGAGGCCAGGCCACCTTCGAGCTTCTCGGCAGCACCGCCGGTGAGGATCTGCGCGCCTTCCTGCTGAGCGATCTCCATGTAGGAGAGGATCTTGTCGAACTGTTGCTCGGATGCCTGGGCGCCGACCATGGTGTCGGTATCCAGCGGATTGCCACGCTTGATCGCCTTGATCTTCTTCATCACCACTTCCATGAAGGGCTCGAAGATCGATTCCTGAATCAGTGCGCGCGACGGGCAGGTGCAGACCTCACCCTGGTTGAAGAAGGCCAACACCAGGCCTTCGGCAGCCTTTTCGATGAATGCAGGCTCAGCATTCATGATGTCTTCGAAGAAGATGTTCGGGCTCTTGCCACCCAGCTCCACGGTGCTCGGAATGATGTTCTCGGCGGCGCAGCGCATGATGTGCGAACCAACCGGGGTCGAGCCGGTGAAGGCGATCTTGGCGATGCGGGTGCTAGTAGCCAGCGCCTGGCCTGCCTCCTTGCCGAAGCCCTGAACGATGTTCAGCACGCCCGGTGGCAGCAGATCGCCGACCACTTCGATGAATACCATGATCGACAGCGGGGTCTGCTCGGCCGGCTTGAGCACGATGCAGTTGCCAGCGGCCAGGGCCGGAGCCAGCTTCCAGGCGGCCATCAGCAGCGGGAAGTTCCACGGAATGATCTGACCAACCACGCCCAGCGGCTCATGGAAATGGTAGGCCGCGGTGGTGTCGTTGATCTCTGCAGCGCTGCCTTCCTGAGCGCGGATGCAGCCCGCGAAGTAACGGAAGTGATCTGCAGCCAGCGGTACGTCGGCGTTCAGGGTTTCACGAACGGCTTTGCCGTTGTCCCAGGTTTCGGCGACTGCGAGCTTCTCCAGATTCGCCTCGATGCGGTCGGCGATCTTCAGCAGGATGTTGGCGCGATCCTGGACAGAGGTGCGTCCCCAGGCATCAGCAGCGGCGTGAGCAGCATCGAGAGCCCTCTCGATATCTTCGGCACCCGAACGCGGGAATTCGGCGATCACTTCACCATTGACCGGCGAGGTGTTGACGAAGTATTCGCCTTTGACCGGCGGCACGAATTCACCACCAATGTAATTGCCGTAGCGCGGCTTGAAGGAAACAACGGCGCCAGGGGTACCGGGCTGGGCATAGATCATGATGGGCCTCTCTTTGTTCTGCTTGTCGGAGCCTGTGCCGGAAGATGCACAGGACATGGACCGATCTTAGGCAGTGGGGTCTTCGCTCCGGTATGCACCCATGGCAGCGGAGGGCTCCTCATTTGGTAGTAGATGGCAAGACGCAGAGGCAGAGCTGATGGCGGTTTGCGATTGATTCGAGCAAGCCGGAACGGGAGAAAAAGCCGAGCAGAATAGGCCGGGAATCGCACCCTAAAAATGACCCTGAACAAGGGCGTCGAGCTAAAGCGCAAATTCTCCTGCAACGCAAGAAAAGCACGACCAAAAGGCCGCAAAACCAACGCCAAAGTCTTATTAGCCGGCCCGCCAAAGCGCCTTAGCTTCGAGGTGCGACATCGCTTTTCCTGACCACAACGATGAGGAGATACGCCATGCAGTGGATCAATCCGGACTTCTGCGACCTGCGCCTGGGCTTCGAAGTCACCGCGTACGTCTACGTGCGCTGAAGTCACGACCGGCGTGATGGCTCAAGCCATTGCGCCGGTCGAGCGAGGAGCTCGACATGACAACAACCATATCGTCGGCCAGCTGCTACACGATCCGCCCGCCTTTCCTCTTTCGCTGGGAGGAGTCGCAGCAGGCCCATGTGCTGCTCTATCCCGAAGGCATCGTCAAGCTCAATGCAACGGGTGGGGAGATCCTGAAACGTTGCGACGGCAAGACCAGCGTCAGCGAACTGATCGAGCAGCTGCATACGGCCTACGACGCAGCCGATATCGACACTATCCGCAACGGCGTCCTGAATTTCCTGGAGGTGTCCCATGCCAAAGGCTGGATCAGAGCTAAGGCTTGACGGCAGCGGCAACCCAGTCTGGCTACTACTGGAGCTGACCTATCAATGCCCGCTGCAGTGTGTGTTCTGCAGCAACCCGCGCAACTTCGCCGACTACCGCCAGGACGAGCTGAGCACGGCGGAATGGATCGACGTGATGGCCCAGGCGCGCGCCATGGGTGCCATGCAGATCGGCTTCTCCGGCGGCGAACCGACCTTGCGCAAGGACCTCGAGACGCTGGTCGCCGAGGCCGACCGAATGGGCTACTACACCAACCTGATCACCTCCGGGATAGGGCTGACCGAGGCGCGCCTGCACGCCCTGAAGGATGCCGGGCTGCGCCACATCCAGCTCGGTTTTCAGTCCACCGACCGTGACGTGGCGCGTCAGCTGGCCGGCGTCGATGCCTGGGAGCGCAAGCTCGGCATGGCGCGACTGATCAAGTCGATGGACTTTCCCATGGTCCTCAACGTACCGATCACCCGGCAGAACATCGGCCAGGTACCGGAAATAATCGACTTCGCCGTCGATCTGGGCATCGAATACCTGGAGTTGGCCAACGTCCAGTACTACAACTGGGCCCTGCTCAACCGCGATGCGCTGATGCCGACCCGCGAAGAACTGCTCCGCGCCGAAGCACAGGTAAGAAGTGCGAGAGAATCCTACGGCGATCAGCTGACCATATTCTTCGTCATCCCTGACTACTTCGAGGGACGTCCAAAAGCGTGCATGAATGGCTGGGGCGCGATCCATGTCACCATCGCACCCAACGGCAACGTGCTGCCGTGCTCTCAGGCCAGCAACTTCAAGGACCTGACCTTCCCCAATGTGCGCAAACAGCGGCTGGAGCAGATCTGGCACGACTCGCCGGTATTCAACCTCTACCGTGGCGACGCCTGGATGCCGGAACCCTGTCGCAGCTGTGACGAGAAGGAAAAGGACTTTGGCGGTTGCCGCTGCCAGGCATTACTGCTAACCGGCGACGGAGCCAACACCGATCCGGCCTGCAGTAAATCCCCGCATCATCAGCTGATTCGTCAGGCGGTAGATCTCGCGCAAAACGCCGCGCGCCCGCAAGGCACGCTGATCGCCCGACAGGCCAGCCAGGGAGTCGATTATGAAGCTGCCTCATGATTCCTTTGCCGGGACCATAAGCGCCGGGCTTTCACTGACCCTCGGTTGCTACTTGCTGCTACGTTACTGGCTGGTGGGCTGAGCCATGCAACTGCCTGTTATCGACGTGCTGGCACGCTATGCCCACCTGCTGTTCGCCCTAGTCTGGATTGGTCATAACTACGCCAACTTCATCCAGAACCCGCGCTTCGTACCGCTGCAGAACGGCATCGACACCGCCACGCTGAATCGCGATCTGGAAGTGCGAATGAAGCGAGAGCACGGCATTTTCCGCTATGCGTCTGTGGTGGTGTGGCTGTCCGGGATGGCCATGCTCTGGCAACGCGGCTGGCTTGCCGATGCATTGCTGCTGCAAGGGCCGCTTGCCGTGATCGGTCTTGGTGCCTGGATCGGCACGTTGATGTTGCTCAACCTCTGGCTGGTGCTGTGGCCGCATCAGAAGAAGCTGCTGGGCTTCGTTCCGGCGACACTCGAGGAGCGCGTGCGCTGCTCACGTATCACCTTTCTCTCGTCACGCAGCAATACCATCCTGTCTTTCCCGTTGCTGTTCCTGATGGCGGCTGGTGGCCATGGCCTGCATCTCTTCTGAGCGGCCCGAACGCTACAACTTCGCCGCTGGGCCGGCGATGGTTCCGGCCGAGGTGTTGGCGCAGATCCGCGAGGACCTGCCGAGTTGGGGCGATACCGGCTTTTCGATACTCGAGCAGCCCTTTACCGGGTCGCTCTTCAAGCGACTCATGGCAGAAGTGGAGGATGATCTGCGCGGGTTGCTGCGGATTCCCAACGGTTATCACGTACTGTTTCTGCAGGGCGGAGCCAGTGCCCAGTTCGGCCTGCTGCCGCTCAACCTCTTGCAACCTGGGCAGCACGCGGCCTACGTGGAGAGCGGGCACTGGGCCGGCAAGGCAATCCATGAAGCCCGTCGCCACGCCGAGGTGAGCGTCATCGCCAGCGGTGCGGATCAGGCTTTTACCGCCATCCCGGCGTTTGATCAATGGCGGCTCGACGCTGGAGCCGGGTACTGCCACATCACCAGTAACGAGACCGGCAACGGACTGCAGATGCAGGAGTTCCCTCGCCTAGCCGTGCCACTGGTGGCCGATATGACCTCCGATTTCCTGACCCGTCCGATTCCAGTCGAACGCTTCGGGCTGATCTATGCCAGCGCACAGAAGAATCTGGGCGTGTCCGGCTTATGCGTCGTCATCGTGCGCGACGATCTGCTGCGCGTGCCGCCCCCGGGGCTTCCCAGCGTTTTCAGCTATGCCATGCAGACAGAGCATCGGAGTCGTCTGAACACACCTCCGACGTTCGCCCTTTATGTGACCGGCTTGATGCTGCGCTGGATCAGGCGTAACGGCGGGCTTGAGGCGATGGCGGCAGCGGCACGAGTCCGAAGCCGGTTGCTGTATGAATACATAGATGGCAGCCGCCTCTTCAAATGCTTGCAGCGTCGCCAGGATCGCTCGGCGATCAACGTCTGTTTCCAGCTTGCTGATACGGCGCTTATCGAAACCTTCCTGCAGGACGCAGCGCAGAACGGTCTCGCCAATCTGGATGGACATCCTGCCGTCGGCGGTGTACGGGCTAGCCTTTATAACGCCATGCCAGTGGCAGGGGTCCGGCGGCTGGTTTCGTTCATGACAGCATTCGAGCGGCAGCATGGATAGCGACATGCGCTGGGCAATGCTCGGCCGCAGGGCACTGCAGCGTCTTGCGCTAGGCATCACCAGCGCTGCCTGCAGCGTTACCCGGGGCGACCTCACACAGCCAGTCGCGGCAATGGGACTGAGCTTCCGCTCTCCTCTTGGAATCGCTGCCGGTTTTGATCAAAACGGACGTCTGGCACGGCGCGTCGCCACCCTGGGTTTCGGCTTCACCGAAATCGGCAGCCTGACGGCAGCGCAAACCAATGACCTCGGCGACATTCCGCAAGGCCCTGCGCTACTAGGGATAAACCTGACACTGGATGCGAGAAACTCATCGGCCGAATGCCGTGGCCAGCTGCGAAATGCTTGGCGGCAGGCCGACTACCTGATGCTCAATCTGATTGGCCCAGCAAGCGCACCGCTGCTGCATCAACCCGCACGGCTGCGAGGACTGCTCGTTGCGCTGCGCGAGGAACAACAACTGCTGAATCATTCAGTCGGCCGCCACGTACCACTGGCGGTGAAACTGCGTTGTCTGCCCGGACAGATTCCCTTCTCTTTGACGGGCTTGCTGTTGGAGCTGAGCTATGACGGCGTACTGGCGGCTCATGATCCCGGGCCGCCAGCCACACGACAGCGCTACGATGCCTGGCGCAATGAGCATCAACAGGCGCTTGCCTGCGAACAGATCGAACAGCTGCATCGATTCTGCGGCGACGACATGGCGCTGATGTCGGTTGGTGGAATCCAGACCGCAGAGCACCTGGCGGCGCGCCTGCAGGCGGGTGCCCGTCTTGTTCAGATTCACGCTGCGCTGTTGCGCCAGGGCCCCTGGGTCGCGCGGCGCCTTTTGCGTTGAGGTCAGAAACGACAACGCCCCGAATGATTCAGGGCGTTGTTGTATCGGCTCAAGCTGTCATGGCTATCAGAAGCGTTCGATTTCCGCTTGGGCCTGCAGCTTCTGGCGGAACGCAGCGAAATCCTGCTGTCCCATCCGGGAGGCGAGGAAACGCCGGAAGTTCAGCTTCTCCTCGTCGGATAACGAGGCTTCAGGCTCGTTGACGCCATTGAGCCGCACCACGGCATAGTCGCCATTGCTCAAGGCGACACCTGCGTAACTCGGTTTGCCCTGCTCTGCCGGACGAGGCATGCGGAACACCTGCTGCAGCAGTGCCGGTGCAACGCCCTCCTGGCTTCGGCCAGCCGCCTCGATCGTCTGCCATTGGCCATCAGCTTGCTCGCCGTTGCGCAGATCGGCCAGCAGCTGCTCGCCCTTCTCCCGGGCGCGCTCGGCAGCCAGACTTTGCTGCAGCTGCTCGACGATGTCGTCACGTACATCGGCAAGCGGAATGGCTGCTGGCTGCAGATGCTCTTTCACACGCAGAGCGATGGATGTGTCAGGGTCAAGTTCGATAACGCTACTGTTGGCCCCATCGACCAGCACTTCGTCGCTGAATGCAGCCTGGACCACCTGGCGGTCGGCAGCGATGCCTTGTCCACCGTCACGCCCGAACGGCTCGGTGGTCTGCACCATCAGACCGAGTTCCTGCGCCGGCTGAGCAAGATCGGATGCTTCGAAGGCAGAGTCTTCCAGTTGCTTGCTGACTTCGACGAAACGTTGTTCGACCTGTTGCGCCTTGAGCTCGCGAACCAGCTCGGGTCGCATGCTCTCGAGCGAAGGTACTTCCGGCGACTGCACACCGAGCAGCTTGATAATGTGCCAGCCGAATTCGGACCGGACCGGCGCCGACACTTCCCCTTCTTTCAGCGCGTAAAGCGCTTCTTCGAACGCTGGGTCGTATACGCCAGGCCCGGCGAAGCCCAGATCGCCACCTTCGTTGGCGGAGCCTGGATCCTGCGAAACCTCCTTGGCAACGGCGGCGAAATCTTCCCCACCCTTCACACGCGCAGCAATCTCGTCGATCTTGGCCTTGGCCTCGTCATCGCTCGACTCTGCACCGGTTTCGATGAGGATATGCGCGGCGCGACGCTGCTCCGCCAGGTTGGCGATCTGCTTCTGGTAGAGCGCCTGCAGCTCCTCATCAGACACCTCGACCTGATCGAAGAACGACTCCTTCTTCAACTCGACGTATTCGACGATGACCCGCTCGGGGGTACGAAACCGATCAGCGTTGGCCTCGTAGTACTCGCTGACCTGCTCGTCGCTGACCTCTATCGCGTCACTGCGAGCCGGGACGGTGAGCGTGTCGAAATCCCGCGTCTGCATCTCCAACCGCGCGAAGTTCTCGACCTGTTGATCGGTTACAAAACCGGTGCCGGAGATGCCGGCACGCAGCTGACCGATGAGCATTTCCTGCTCGAGAAGCTGACGGAACTGAACACGGGAATAACCCATTTGCTGCAGGACCTGGTCGAAACGCGCAGCGTTGAAGACCCCGTCCACCTGAAACTCGGGTGTCTGCAGGATCAATTGGTCGAGCGCCTCACGGGAAAAAGCGAAGTCGGCGCTCTTGGCGCTCTGCAAGAGCAGCATCCGGTCAATCAACGAGCCGAGCGCTGCGTTGCGCAGCAGGCGCTCGTCGAGCATGGAGGGATCGAAGTCGCTACCCAGCTGCTGAGCCAGCTGGCGCCGCTGCATATTCATCGCCTGGTCGAGGTCGTAGCGGGAGATTTCTTCGCCATTGACCTCGGCCGCAGTCTGGCTGTTGCTCGCGGCATTGAAGATGGCGTCGAAACCAGTGAGCGCCAGCAGCACCACGATGATGCCGATGATGGTCTTGGCTATCCAGCCTTGAGAATTGTCCCTGATGTTCTGAAGCATGCGACCCCCAGGAGTCTGCGGCGCGATGGGTGCGCAACGCGGGTGGAAACCGGATAAAAGAAAGGCGCATCCAGGGATGCGCCTTCTCGGAGCTTATGGAGCGGTTGGGCTTATTCCCCCAAGCCGGATCAGGCAGGCCTTACCTGCCCTTCAACCGCCCCAAGCCAGAGCAGCGCACGCTGACTGGCTGGGTGAAAAACGCTTAGTTGACGGCGTCTTTCAGAGCTTTGCCAGCCTTGAAGCCAGGGATCTTGGCAGCGGCGATGTTGATCGGCTTGCCGGTCTGCGGATTGCGACCAGTGCGAGCAGCGCGCTCCTTGACAGCGAAAGTACCGAAACCAACCAGTACCACGGAGTCACCTGCCTTCAGGGCGCCGGTGACGGATTCGATCACTGCATCCAGCGCGCGGCCAGCAACAGCTTTTGGGATATCAGCAGATGCAGCGATGGCATCGATCAGTTCCGACTTGTTCACTCTAAGTCCCCTTATTTCTGTTGAGTCGTATCTTTAATTTTCGGGTGTAAGCAAAGCGGTGCTAGATGGCAATGACACAAGAGGCCGATTAAACAAGGGCACCTGAAATGTGTCAACGTGGCCATCCAGACTAATGCGTGCTGATTCGCTCCTTGGAATCAGGCTCGCGCTTGTCATCCTTTGCAACAATCTCGGGAGCCGCATCGGACAAGGGCTCCGGCGCGTATTGCAGCGCAATTTGCAGGACCTCGTCAATCCACTTAACCGGTTTAATCTGCAGGTCCTGCTTAATATTTTCAGGAATCTCTTTCAGATCACGCTGATTCTCTTCCGGGATGATGACTGTCTTGATCCCGCCGCGATGCGCCGCGAGAAGTTTCTCCTTGAGCCCACCAATGGCGAGTACCTGTCCACGTAATGTAATCTCACCGGTCATTGCGACATCTGCGCGCACCGGGATTTGCGTAAGAGCCGATACGAGCGCTGTGCACATACCAATACCGGCACTGGGGCCATCCTTGGGAGTTGCACCTTCCGGGACGTGAATGTGGATATCCTGCTTCTCGTGGAAATCTGCTGCGATACCCAGACTGGTCGAGCGACTGCGAACGACCGTCAACGCAGCTGTGATCGACTCGCCCATCACTTCGCCGAGCGAGCCGGTCTTGGTCAACCGCCCCTTGCCCGGAACCACGGCGGCCTCGATCGTCAGGAGCTCGCCGCCAACTTGCGTCCAGGCCAAGCCTGTCACCTGGCCGATCTGATCCTGCTGCTCAGCCAGACCGTAGCGGAACTTGCGCACACCCAGGAAATGCTCGAGAGAATCGGCGTCCACAACCACGTGGAAGCGTTTCTCGGCCGCATGCTCCTTAACCACCTTGCGGCACACCTTGGCCAGCTGGCGCTCGAGACTGCGAACACCGGCCTCGCGGGTGTAGTAGCGGATGATGTCCCTGATAGCGCCTTCCTGGAACTCCAGCTCACCCTTCTTCAGACCATTGGCCTCGATCTGTTTGGGTGCCAGATAACGTGTGGCGATGTTGACCTTCTCGTCCTCGGTATAGCCCGGCAGGCGGATGACTTCCATGCGATCGAGCAACGGTGCCGGTATGTTCATCGAGTTAGCGGTGCAGAGGAACATAACGTCCGAGAGGTCATAGTCGACCTCCAGATAATGATCGTTGAAGTTATGGTTCTGCTCCGGATCCAGCACCTCGAGCAGCGCCGAAGCCGGATCACCGCGCATGTCGCTGCCCATCTTGTCGATTTCGTCGAGCAGGAACAGCGGGTTGCGTACGCCAACCTTGGTCATCTTCTGGATCAGGCGCCCAGGCATGGAACCGATGTAAGTGCGACGGTGACCACGGATTTCCGCTTCGTCCCGCACGCCGCCCAGTGCCATGCGCACGAACTTGCGATTGGTCGAACGCGCGATCGACTCAGCCAGGGAAGTCTTACCGACTCCGGGTGGGCCAACCAGGCAGAGCACAGGTCCCTTTAATTTCTTGACGCGCTTCTGCACGGCGAGATATTCGAGGATGCGGTCCTTGACCTCTTCCAAGCCATAATGATCGGCGTCGAGCACTTCCTCAGCCTTGGCAAGATCCAGCCGCACCTTGCTGGCGGCCTTCCACGGCACATTCACCAGCCAGTCGATATAGGTGCGAACCACCGTCGCCTCTGCAGACATCGGCGACATCTGCTTGAGCTTGTTGAGTTCGGCCAGGGCCTTGGTATAGGCGTCCTTGCTAAGGCCAGCGTTCTCGATGCGCTTCTTCAGATCATCGACTTCGTTATGGCCCTCATCAATGTCACCGAGTTCTTTCTGAATGGCCTTCATCTGCTCGTTCAGGTAGTACTCGCGCTGGCTGCGCTCCATCTGCTTCTTGACGCGACCACGAATGCGCTTCTCCACCTGCAGCAGATCAATTTCCGCATCCAGCAGCGCCAGCACATGCTCGACCCGCGCCGGCAGGTCGGTAATCTCGAGAATTTGCTGCTTCTGTTCGATCTTCAGCGCCATGTGCGCCGCCATGGTATCCACCAGGCGGGCAGGCTCGTCGATGCTGCTCAGTGAGGACAGAACCTCTGCCGGAACCTTCTTGCCAAGCTGGACGTACTGCTCGAACTGGCTGAGCAGGCTACGGGTGAAGACCTCGGATTCGCGGGCCTCGACTTCCGCCTCTTCGATCAGCGAGACCTCTGCGCGGCAATGGTTGTCCACGTCGGCGAAGCGCTCGATGGCGCCGCGCTGCTCCCCCTCGACCAGTACCTTGACGGTCCCGTCCGGCAGCTTCAGCAGTTGCAATACGGTGGCGACCGTACCAACGCGATACAACGCGTCCTCGGCCGGATCGTCGTCCGCCGGATTCTTCTGCGCAACCAGCAGGATCTGCTTGTCGCCGGACATGGCGGACTCGAGGGCTTCGATGGATTTCTCACGGCCAACGAATAGCGGGATCACCATGTGCGGATAGACCACCACGTCTCGCAGCGGCAAAAGGGGCAATTCGATGGTTGTCTTCATAAATTCAGCTCTACGACGGCCATACGGCGGTAAACGGACGGGCAATGCCCTTCAACCAAAGATGAGGGCGCGCCCCGCAAAAAACAAGGCAGCGAGCAAACACAAAGGGGCCCGCAGGCCCCTTTGTTCGATCACGCCTCAGGCGCAGCCTTGGCTGGTGGCTCCGTATTCTCGTAAATCAACAGCGGCTGGGAGGTACCTTCGATCACGCTTTCGTCGATCACTACCTTGCTGACATCCTTCTGCGAAGGGATCTCGTACATGGTATCCAGCAACACGCCTTCCAGAATCGAACGCAAACCGCGCGCGCCAGTCTTGCGCTCCAGCGCGCGATGGGCCACGGCCTTCAGTGCGTCGGCACGAAACTCCAGATCAACGCCTTCAAGCTCGAACAGTTTGGCGTACTGCTTGGTCAGTGCATTCTTGGGCTCGGTAAGAATCTGGATCAGTGCCGCCTCGTCGAGTTCGTCGAGTGTAGCGATTACCGGCAGACGACCCACAAATTCGGGGATCAGGCCGAACTTGACTAGATCATCCGGCTCTACCGCCCGCAGCGATTCGCCAATCTTCTTACCCGGATCCTTGCTGCGCACCTCGGCATTGAAGCCAATGCCGCCCTGAGTCGAGCGCCCTTGAATCACCTTTTCCAGGCCGGCGAAAGCCCCGCCACAAATGAACAGGATGTTACGGGTGTCGACCTGCAGGAACTCCTGCTGCGGATGCTTACGGCCACCCTGCGGCGGCACGGACGCAACCGTACCCTCGATCAGTTTCAGCAGCGCTTGCTGGACACCTTCACCGGAAACGTCACGGGTGATCGAAGGGTTGTCGGACTTACGCGAGATCTTGTCGATCTCGTCGATGTAGACGATACCCATCTGGGCCTTTTCTACGTCGTAGTCGCATTTTTGCAGCAGCTTCTGAATGATGTTCTCGACATCCTCGCCCACGTAACCGGCTTCGGTGAGGGTCGTCGCATCAGCGATAGTGAACGGAACATTCAGCAGGCGCGCCAATGTCTCAGCGAGCAGTGTCTTGCCCGAACCGGTCGGACCGATCAACAGGATGTTGCTCTTGCCCAGCTCGACTTCTTCTTTCTTGTCGCGCTGGTTCAGCCGCTTGTAATGGTTGTAAACGGCCACCGCCAGGATCTTCTTCGCACGCTCCTGACCAATGACGTACTGGTCGAGAATGGCGCTGATCTCCTTGGGCGCGGGCAGTTTATGCGCGTTGCTCTCAGCCTGCGCTTCCTGCACCTCCTCACGGATGATGTCATTGCACAGGTCGACGCACTCGTCGCAGATGAAAACGGAGGGCCCGGCGATCAACTTGCGTACTTCATGCTGGCTTTTGCCGCAGAAAGAGCAATAGAGCAGTTTGCCGGAGTCCTCGCCGTTGCGGGTGTCAGTCATTCGGTCGATCCAATCGGGAAGGCTTGAAACACAAGATGAAGGCAATCGTGGGCTTTTTCAAGCCCACGGAGTGGCCGCATATCGCAGGCTGCGAGCGATCAAAGGGCCAGCTGGCGCTGAGTCAGTACCTGATCGATCAAGCCGTACTTGACGGCTTCTTCGCCGCTCATGAAATTGTCGCGGTCGGTATCTCGGGCAATCACATCCATCGGCTGACCGGTGTGGTGTGCCAGGACTTTGTTCAGGCGCTCACGGATCGTGAGGATCTCGCGGGCATGAATCTCGATGTCCGACGCTTGCCCCTGGAAACCGCCCAGCGGCTGGTGAATCATCATGCGCGAGTGCGGCAGACAGTAACGCTTGCCAGCCGTACCGCCGGTCAGCAGCAAGGCTCCCATGGAACAGGCCTGGCCGATGCAGATCGTCGACACGTTCGGCTTGATGAACTGCATGGTGTCGTAGATCGACATACCGGCAGTGACCGAACCGCCCGGGGAGTTGATGTAAAGATGGATGTCCTTCTCAGGGTTTTCCGCCTCGAGAAAGAGCATTTGCGCCACGATCAGATTGGCCATGTAGTCTTCGACCTGGCCGACCATGAAGATCACCCGCTCCTTCAGGAGGCGGGAATAGATGTCGTAAGCGCGCTCACCGCGTGCGGACTGCTCGATCACCATCGGGACCAGGCCACCGGCGGCCTGAATGTCCGGAGCTTGCATAAAAGAATTGCGGGACATGTTCCAACGATACTCCCTATGTCATGCCTCAAAAGACATAAGCCAGCACGAGGCTGGCTTATGTTGGTGCACTCGGAAAGATGAAGAAATCAGGCGGCTTGCGGAGCTTCCGCAGGCTTGACAGCTTCTTCGTAGGAGACCGTTTTGTCGGTCACCTTGGCTTGCTGCAGAACAGTATCTACAACTTGCTCTTCGAGCACAACCGAGCGAACTTCGTTCAACTGATCGGCATTCTTGTAGTACCAGGCCACCACCTGCTCCGGCTCCTGGTAAGCAGACGCCATCTCCTCGATCAGCTCGCGAACACGTGCTTCGTCAGGCTTGAGCTCTTTCTGCTTGACCACCTCAGCGACGATCAGACCCAGCACGACGCGGCGCTTGGCCTGCTCCTGGAACAGCTCGGCCGGCAGCTGGTCAGGCTTGATGTTGCCGCCGAACTGCTGAACAGCCTGGGTACGCAGACGGTTCACCTCGTTGTCGATCAGCGCCTTCGGCACCTCGATCGGGTTGCCAGCGACCAGACCTTCCATGACCTGATTCTTCACCTTGGTCTTGATGGCCTGACGCAGTTCGCGCTCCATGTTCTTCTTGACCTCGGCGCGGAAACCTTCCACACCGCCTTCCTGAACGCCGAACTGGGCGAAGAACTCATCATTGAGTTCCGGCAGCTGCGGAGCGGCGACGTTGTTCACCGTGACGGTGAACTCAGCAGTCTTGCCGGCCAGGTCGAGGTTTTGATAATCCTCAGGGAAGGTCGGGTTGATCACGCGCTCTTCACCGGCCTTGGCACCCACCAGGGCGTCTTCGAAGCCTGGGATCATGCGACCTGAGCCCAGCACCAGCTGAGTGCCCTTGGCCGAGCCGCCGGCGAAGGCTTCGCCGTCGATCTTGCCGACGAAGTCGATGGTCAGCTGGTCACCGTTCTCGGCGGCACGCTCGACATTCTCGAAGCGAGTGTTCTGCTTGCGCAGGATTTCCAGCATGTTGTCGACGTCGGCGTCGGTCACTTCAGCCTGCAGGCGCTCGATCTCGATGGCCTCGAAACCAGCCACCTCGAACTCGGGGAATACTTCGAAGGTGGCGACGTACTCGAGGTCCTTGCCCTTCTCGAACACTTTCGGTTCGACGGACGGAGCGCCGGCCGGATTCAGTTTCTCGGCAACGATGGCTTCGTAGAAAGTCGACTGGATCAGGTCGCCCAGTGCTTCCTGACGAGCGGCCTCTTCATAGCGCTGGCGAATCACGCTCATCGGCACCTTGCCGGGACGGAAACCAGGAATCTTGGCACGGCTGGCGGTCTGTTGCAGACGCTTGTTGACTTCGGTCTCGATGCGCTCGACCGGCACGCCGATGGTCATGCGGCGCTCAAGAGCGGAGGTGCTTTCAACAGAAACTTGCATGGATTTTCCTCGTTGCACAGACATAAGCCGGGCGTTCCGGCCCCAGAATGGGCAAGCATTCTAGTGGCTCGGTTGGCATAAGTCACCCTGCCCTTCATGGCCGCCGAATGACCAGTACGGTTGCTAGGTCGCCGCCGTTCGCTTCGCCATATGGCTGAACCTTGCGACTGCCGCAGCGGCTAGCTCTGCACCAGGCGTCTCATCCAGTCGAGCAGCACCGTTGGCAAGAGGCCAGGCCGAGGAAGCAGCGCATAGCGGCTCGTGCCGAACATCCGCGGCAAGTAGGCTCCAGCCTGCCGATCGACAGTGAGACAGAACGGCGATATCCCCTGCAGCACCGCCTCAAGCACGGCCTGGCGAGAATCCTCGACGCCGTGACGACCTTCGTAGTCGTCGCTGTCGCTTGGCTTGCCGTCGGACAGCACCAGCAACAATCGACGTGTAGCGGGCTGACGCATAAGAGAGGCACTGGCATGACGTATGGCCGCACCACAACGCGTGTAGTGTTCCGGCTCCAGGGCGGCGATGCGTAATGCGATGTCCTGCCCGAAAGCCTCGTCGAACGATTTGATGTCGCGTACTACGACCGCAGTCCGCCCCTGCCCGGAAAACGCCTGTATCGCGTACGGCGCCCCCAGGCTTTGCAACGCGATGCTTACCAGCAACAGGGCCTCCCGCTCGACATCGATAACGCGCCGCCCCTGCGATATCCAGCTATCGGTCGAGCCACTCACATCGATCAACAACATGATCGCCAGATCACGTTGTATCGACCGCTGACTTCGGTACAGGCGGTCGTCCAGACCCGCTCCGGCTCGCAGGTTCGCCACGGCAGCGACATAGGCGTCCAGATCCAGCTCTTCACCGTCGACGCGCCCGCGCACCCAGGCGCGATGCGGGCGCAGCATCTCGAAACGGCGACGAATCCCGTCGAGCATGCCGCGATGGGATTGGAGCGTGTCTCGTACCCAGGCAGAACTGCCTGGCAGCGCGGCATGCACCTGCACGAACGCGCCCTGGTCCCGATAACGACCTATCCGGTAATCCCACTCCGGATAAAGGATGCCAGCCTGCGAAGCGTTGCCGGCAATTGCGGACGCTGGCGAGCCGTCCGGTGGCTCGTCACTGAGCAGTACCTCCTTCGGCTGTCCGGAAGAAGCGACCAGGCGCGCCTGGGGCAAGTCGCCAACCATTTCGCCGAACAGCTCGGTATCGCCTGCGTCGTCCCGATCGATCGGGCGCTGCAAGCCCAGCGGATCTTCCGCATGGGGATGCGGCTCATCGAGCTGGATCATCAGTGGTCCGCTCTGCGGCGACTCGTCCTCATCCGGCTGCGCCTGACGGACATCGGGTCGCCGCCACATCCGTACGCTGCGCGGCGGAGACTGCGCTGGGTCCCGGTCGGCCTCCGCACAACCAGCGGCGCGATGATCCGTCGTTGGCGCAAGCAAGGCGCCCGACCAGTAGTCGGCGAACAGCGGGTCGAGGCCGATCCGGCCGCCTGCGGCTGGCTGTAGTTGCCAGCGATCCAGCAGGCGTGAGGCCCAGCCGCAAGAATCTTCGGCTGATGAAGGAAGCGGCAACTCGTCGAGCTCGCCGCCGAGCCATGCTCGCACGCGAATCTCCAGTGGCCGACGCGCCGCCCCAAATGCACTCAACGGCGGGCGGAATGCCAACGCGTGGGCTCGCAGCGTTCGCACCGCCTCCGCCAGCCCCGGCATTTCCCGCAACAGCTCCTGCTCAGCCGCGTGAGCTTCGAGCAATCGATAAAGCGCACCGGTCATGGGTGTGAGGCTGCGCCAGTCGATCAGGGCGCTACCCCGGCGGATCCGCATCGCTTGCTGCAGGGCCATGACCTTGTATAGCGACGTTGCCAGCGTACGGTCTGGAATATGCACCGCCCGTGGCAACCAGATGCTCGCACCGTCGGTCGCCGGCACCGCCGCCAGGCGGTGCGGTCGAGGGCTGCGGCCGAACATCTCCGCCAGCAATGTGGGGCGTGGCGGCGGTTGCGCGATGCGTAGTCGATAGCTATGACTAGTTACCGCCGCCAGCAGCAGTTCCAACCGCTCGGCCACCTCGCTGAGCGGAACACTTTTCGGCTCCGGCGAGTCTGGACCGAAGCGCCGCCACAAACGCTGGGCGAACACGGTGGCGTGTCGTGCCGCATCGGTCAGGACTTCCTCTGCTTCGGCCATGTCCTAGACGAACATTCCAGAGACCAGGTCCTGCATCGCCTCGGCCAGCGCTTCGTCGTCCGACAGAGGTGCCACGATCGCCGCCAGACAGGCCTCACGTACCGGTATGCCATCGGCACACAGCGCACCCGCGGCGATCAGCAGACGAGTGCTGGGCACCTCGGTAAGGCCTCGGTCGCGCAAGGCTCGCAGCCGATGCGCCAGCGCGACCAGCGCCCTTGAGGTGGGCGCGTCCGCCCCGCTCTCCCGCTGTACGATCATCGCTTCCTGTTCTTCGCCCGGAAAATCGAGATTCATCGCCACGAAGCGCTGACGCGTGCTGGGCTTCAGGTCCTTGAGCATCCGCTGATAGCCTGGGTTGTAGGAAATCACCAGCTGAAAGCCCGGTGAGGCGACCAGTAACTCACCGGTCTTGTCGATGGGCAGCAGTTGCCGGTGATCGGTCAGCGCGTGCAGAACCACCACGGTGTCCTGCCGCGCCTCGACGACCTCATCCAGATAGCAAATGGCTCCCTGGCGTACCGCTCGGGTGAGCGGGCCGTCCTGCCACACGGTGCCGTCATGGCGGATCAGGAAGCGGCCGATCAGGTCGCTGGCGGACAAGTCATCGTGGCACGCTACGGTGATCAATGGCCGCTCCAACTTCCAGGCCATGTGTTCGACGAAACGCGTTTTGCCGCAGCCGGTCGGACCTTTGAGCATGACGGCCAGACCACGCGCGTGGCAGCGCTCGAACACCGCCACTTCGTTGCCACCGGGTAAATAGAACGGTTCGCCCGCACAGGCCTGGGACAGTGGAGCGCGCTCTGGCAACGTCATGTCGCGCGCGCCTCTGCCAAGGCCGGATCGGCCCCGTCCGTGCTGAAGCGCGGCGCATGGCGAAAAAAGTCGTAGATGAACAAGGCAACGCCCACGGTAAACAGCGAAGCGGTGGCGATCAGCATGACGAAGTGAATCTGGATCTTCAGCTGCGCATCCAGGTAGCCCATGCCCATGATCCGCTCGAGGTAGACCTGAGCGATACCTGCCGTGGCAAATGACAACGTCATGCCGAACATGCCGGTGATCTGCAGCCAGAACGCCCAGTAGCCCAGCGTGCTGCCCTGCTCCCTTCGGCCAGCGGTCATCGATGGCAAAGCGTAAGTGATCATCGCCAGCACAATCATGGCGTAGGCCCCATAGAAGGCGGCGTGACCATGCATCGCGGTGATCAGCGTGCCGTGGGTCCATTTGTTAACGCTGGGCCAGGTATGAGCCAAGCCGAGCAGCCCGGCGCCGAACAGCGCAAACACCGCGCTGCCGATCGTCCAGTGCAGCGCCAGCGTATTCGGATGCGCCAGGCCTGAGCGGCGCATCGCACCATAGGCGTAGGCGGCCATGCCAACCAGCGCGAGCGGCTCGAGCGCGCTGAAGAATCCGCCAATGGGCAGCCAGTAAGTGGGCACACCGACCCAATAGTAGTGATGCGCCGTACCGAGGATGCCGGCAAGAAACACCAGACCGACGATCACGTACAGCCATTTCTCCATGACCTCTCGATCCGCGCCGGACAAGCGGATAAGCAGGTACGCCAGAAAGCCACCCATGATCATCATCCAGACACCCTCGACCCATAGGTGGATGGTCCACCAGCGATAGAAGATCGAAACGGTGTAGTTCTCGTAGTGCAGCAATGCAGGCAGATACAACAGCGCGGCACTGACGAAGCCGATCATCAGCACCGCTTCGGTGGTCGTGAAGCGCCCGGATTTACGGATTGTCATGCCGACGTTGTAGAGAAAGATCAGCATGCAGATGACGATCACGATCTTGTGCGGCAGCGGTTGCTCCAGCAGCTTGTTGCCCGTCCCGTAGCGGAACAGGTAACCGATGATTGCGGTGACACCCATCAGCGTCCAGAGCACTAGCTGCACATAGGCCAGCCTGGTGCTATGCAACTCGGTACGCGACTCCTCAGGAATCATCCAATAGGTCGCGCCCATGAATCCGGTCAGCACCCAGACGATCAGCAGGTTGGTATGGATAACCTTGGTCACGTCGAATGGCAGGATGTACAGCAATGGGTCCGGTCCGATGTACTTGGTCGCAGACAACAGGCCGAAAACCAGCTGAAGACCGAACAGGACCATCGCCACGGCGAAATACCAGTAAGCGACCGATTGGGACTGATAGCGCATCTTAGTTTCCCCTTGCAGCAAGCATGGAACAGGCCGGGCCTGTGCCGTGCGCGTGTCACTTGAGCGTTTCGAGATAGGCTGTCAGCTGATCGATCTGTTCGTCCGTCAGGCTCTCGCCGTAGCCGGTCGGCATGAACGAGGTGCCGTCAGCCGAGTACATCGCGCCTGCAACGATGTGCGCGCTGGGGGCGACGATCGATTCGCGGATGTAGCCGCGTGCGTCCTGGGCCTGCCCCTGGTAGTCGGGCGAAGCGATCACTTGCGCGGCGCGAGTCGCGATGCCGGATAAAGTCGGCCCTGCCATGTCGGCGCCCGGCGCGGTGGAGTGGCAGGCGTTGCAAGCCGGTACCGCTGCGCGGAACACCTGCTCTCCCAGTGCGCGGTCGTCGTCCTCTGCGTCCACTGGCCGCGCCCCAGGAGGCAAGTCGCTACGTTGCGTGCCACCAGTCTTCAGCGTATCGGCGCCCGGAACGAAACTGCCGGTGACCAGGATCGGTCGCGGCGGCCAACCTTGGTTGTCGACCTTGCTGACCCAATCGAGGAATGCGATCAGGTCATCGATTTCGCTCTCCGCCAGGTCCTGCTTGGGCATCAGACGGCGGTGGACCTGCTCGTCGTAGAACTTGGACGGATCGCGCATGTACGCTTTCAGATATGGCTCGCCGCGATGCTGGGTGATCTTGGTCAGGTCCGGTGCGTAGTACGCTCCTTCGCCGAACAAGGTGTGGCAGTTGATGCAGTTGTACTTGTGCCATACATCCATGCCGTGCCTGACCTGCGGCGTGATGTTCTCAGCGTTGGTCAGCGCGGGAAACTGCCGATGACTGTCGACGGTCAGCCCGATGAACACGAGCGCGGCCACTCCGGTTGCGGCAATCGCGAAAAGCCTGGCTTGGCGGTTGTTCATTTCACCCCCTCAGACATTGATGCCGGTCCAGTGAATGAGGGTCATCGAGAACGCGTAAAGCATTGCGCCGAGCATCAGAAGCAGCACGACGAAGCTCAACAATTTCACCGGACCGTAGAGCTTTTTGGCTTGCATGCGGTTCTCCTTTGACGGCAATCGCTACCCACCGTCGGGCTGTCAGAGTTCGGTACAACAGCGCTCAAGCCTCTCCGGGCCAATGAGTAAAGACTGATTTGACGAAGCACTGCTGTCCGATGATTACTTCATCGTTATTGCAGGCCGCTTGCCGGCGAAACTCGAAGTTACTTCTATTCGGCCGTTGCACATGAGTCGCGGGCTTAATAACCCATATTCCAAGGGGCTCGCCTTCATTCGACTCATGCTCGAATACCGAAGACTCTTGCTCGAACACCGAACAGCGGCAAGGGCCATTCTAGACGGCCAAGACGTGTCCGCCAGCAGTCCGATCCACGCCCAGGCTGCACATATCAGATTTAATGATCCGAATATCAAAAATCATTGATGCGGTATTAATCCGCTCTGCTTGATGAAATTGACGCTGATCAAATCGAGCAACTCCGGCGCAAACCGCGGGATTAATTACGTCCTTCGAACATATATATTCAACTGGCCGACAGATGGTTATGGCAGTGCGCAAAAAGGGGCCTCGTCCGTGGGTCGCATGTAACGGCCGGCGAGGAATATCCGGTGCAGGAAAGAATGAACAGTGCATACTCAGGATCGTTGCAAGGCGCCCAGCCAGCGGCGGATGCGTTGCTCGACGCGCTCAGGAACGCTAACGTAGCGGCCACCGCATCCGATCACGCTTCCCATGACCAAGCCCCCTTCATGCCCGGCCTTGCAACTGGACAACCAGCTCTGCTTCGCCCTGCATTCGACCTCGTTGCTGATGACCAAGGTCTACAAGCCGATGCTTCAGCGCATCGGCCTGACCTACCCGCAATACCTGGCCATGCTCGTGCTGTGGGAAACCGATGGCATCACCGTCGGCGATATCAGCTCCCGCCTGATGACGGACCCGGGATCACTGACACCCTTGCTCAAGCGGCTGGAAACGGAAGGATTGATCACCCGCACTCGCCGTAGCGACGACGAGCGTGTTGTCGAGCTGCGTCTCACCGATAAAGGATGCGCGCTGCAGGAACAAGCCGAGTGCATTCCCGCGAGCATCCTCGGTGCCAGCGGTCAGTCTACCGAAGCCGTTGCAACGCTGAAGGACCAGGTAGTAGCCCTACGTAGCGCTCTGCTGAAGCTGCTCTGAGCCATTGCGGCTCGTCTCGCAACGATAGCTCGGGCTCGAAACGAAATATTATCTTGCGCACAAAGAAATTGCCGGCTAGCTTTCGCTGACATTATTTAGCGCGCAATTATTTTGCGTACGACGAGGAGAGCCCCATGCAGACCATCCAAGCCCTGTATACCGCCACCGTTACCGCCACCGGCGGACGCGACGGTCGCGCCATATCGACGGACGGAAACCTTGACGTCAGGCTGGCCACACCAAGGGAGCTTGGTGGTCAGGGCGGTAACGCGACCAACCCGGAGCAGCTCTTTGCGGCAGGCTACTCGGCCTGCTTCATCGGTGCCTTGAAATTCGTCGCTGGCCAACAGCAGCAGGCGCTTCCGGCAGAAACGTCCATCACCGCCAACGTCGGGATCGGCCAGATTCCGGGTGGTTTCGGCCTGGAAGTCGCGCTGCAGGTCAGCCTGCCGGGACTGGACCGAGAACTGGCCCAGCGGCTGGTCGAAGCCGCCCATCAGGTATGCCCCTACTCCAACGCAACCCGCGGAAATATCCAGGTTAGCTTGTCGCTGGTCTGACGCCACGGTCCCAGGCAAGCCCGGAGGTATGGTACCTCCGGGCTCAGCAGCGGCCATCAGATCCGCAGTGCTACACCGAGGCGCAGCTCGCGGCCCGGCTCGTAACTACCACGCACGCCTTCGTACCCGGGGATGTTTTCGAAATCCTCGTTACTAGCGTGATCCAGGTACTGCTTGTCGAACATATTCTTCAGCGTCAGGTTCACTACCAGCCGATCATCGCGCAGCGCTGACCATTGGGCATAGAGGTCGTGCACACCATAGCCAGGCTTGTCCAGCGTGCCGACACCGGTACGCAGCGAATCGAGGCCGCTGA
>Ga0310345_10000280_pt1 | contig 89630 bp, 109 predicted proteins | sample HC15DNA20500_MG_FD_204667 | JGI IMG/M metagenome (GOLD analysis project Ga0310345, IMG submission 204667) | Marine microbial communities from station ALOHA, North Pacific Subtropical Gyre - HC15-DNA-20-500_MG | ecosystem: Environmental > Aquatic > Marine > Oceanic | place: Pacific Ocean: North... | reverse complement strand
CGACAACGTCAAAATGGAAGTCGAGCTCATCGCGCCGATTGCCATGGACCAGGGCCTGCGCTTCGCCATCCGCGAAGGCGGCCGCACCGTCGGTGCAGGCGTCGTCTCCAGCGTGACGAAGTAAGACCGACCTTTAGTCCAGTGGACTGAAAACAGGTTGGACTTGCCCCGGCAGGGGCGACACAAGATCAAAGGGCTGTCCGTAAGGGCAGCCCTTTTTCATTGCCGAACGGTGCAGCTTCTGCTGAACACGGAGACATGCCCAAACGGATCGATTTCATGATTGCCGGGGTGCAGAAGGGCGGGACCACCTCACTCGATGCCTATCTGCGCCAACATCCGGATATCTCAATGGCGAAGAAGAAAGAGGTTCACTTCTTCGACAAGCGCCCCCCGACCGGCATCCGCCCACTCGATTACTGGATCTATCACCAGCAGTTTCACTGGAACGAGAAAGCCCGCGGCGCAAAGCTCGGTGAGGCGACGCCGATCCTGACCTGGTGGACGGGTGCGATGGAGCGGCTCTGGCGGTACAATCCCCACATCAAGGTCATCATGTTGCTGCGTGATCCGGTCGAGCGCGCCTGGTCGCATTTTCGCATGGACAAGCGCCTGCAGCGTGAAGGCGAGACCTTCTCCAACGCGATCCGCACCGAGCGCGAACGCGCCCGCCGCTCACTGCCCGGGCAGGATCGTGAACGTTCACAGGTCTCGCGCGGCTTCTACGCTCATCAGGTCCGTAATCTCAAACGGCTTTTCCCGGACGAGCAGCTCCTCTTCCTGCGAAGTGAAGACCTTTCGGCCAGCTCGCAGCCCGAACTGGACAAGGTCACTGACTTTCTCGGCGTATCGCGTTTCGTGTTTACCGAAGAGCCCCGGCATAATAGCGCGACCGATCGCGAAACCATGCTCCCAGAAGACCGCGCGTTGCTGCAAGATGCCTACGGCCTTGATGCGGAAGAGACCCGCAGTCTGCTCGGATGGGACAAGGGACCGTGGAGCGTCTGAAACGGTTTGCAGTCGCCCGCGCCGAAGCCTGTTGCACTCAGGCTCGTGATCGGGCATTACACCGCTTCGCCTGAGCGGGTATAGCTCAGCTGGTAGAGCGGCGGTCTCCAAAACCGCAGGTCCTGGGTTCAAGTCCTAGTGCCCGTGCCAGGCGATCTTATTACAGGTTTGGCCAGATCAGGGCCTTGTGTTTTCCGTCGCGTATCCCGCTGTCTGACGGAATTTTCCGTCAAACCGTTCCGTTTTTGGCCTGCGCCGAGCTTATCATCTGCCTTCCGGCTACTCGCGCTGCGTTGGCTCTGCGGGCCGCAATCAGCGTCGGCGGGGTGTAAACGGCATCGAGCGACTTGTCCTTGTCGAGGCCGTTGGCGAGCAGGGCGGCGCGATCTTCGGGGCTGGCGTTTCCGAGCGCGGCTTCGAGGTTGGCTGTCCGCCGGATGTCCATCGCGCGGCGGGTCTCGTCTTCGCCGAGCGCGGCCTCGCGGACGATGGCGAAGTCTCGCGCGAACTCGTCTGAGTCCTTCCATGGTGCGACTTTCCGGCGTTTGCGGATCGGCGGAGCATGCCGGCGGAAGATCGGCGCGTCCGGATGAAGGCTGACGCCCAGCGAGGCGATATAGGCGAGAATGTCGTCATAGAGCTCCTGGCTGATCGCCTGGAAGCCATCGACGCCGGTCTTCTCTCGCGCGCGGTCGATATATGGCCCTTCAGGCGACACGCAGAGCGCGCCTTCGTTCAGGTTGCGCGCATCGACCGGGGCGCGGGCCGTTTCGTACATGAGACGAATGCAGAGCGACATCGAGGTCATCGACAGGTCGGCGGCGGCTTGAACCATCAGCGCGATCTCCTCCGGCGCAAAAAAGGCTTGGCGGGCTTTCGGTTTCCTGTTGCGGATGTGCTGCGTCGGATCGACGGGGATCACCCGGCGGGCAACCGCATCCTGAAGGATGGCCCGCAACTTGGCGATGGCCCGGTGACGGGTGCGCGGTGAGTGATCGCGGCCGAGATCGCGGTAAAAGTCGGTGATGTGGTCTGGCGTGATGTCGGTGATGATCGTGTCGCCGAGGGCTGGGCCGATCCGCAACCAGGCAATGTCATACTCCTCGGCCGTGCGTGTCGCGATCTCGCGGTGTTCGACGCGATCCCAGAGACGGGCGCGGAAATGGTGCCAGAAATGCGCGAGAGAGCCTTCTCGGTAGGCTGGCGCGGCCTGACGCGTCTCCTTGGCCTTCTTGGCCTTAGCTGTCTCCAGGCGGGCTTTCTCGCGTCCCTCCGCGTCGTCGGGCCAGTGTTTCGGCTTGAAGCCGAGCGCCCGCAGCTTCTTCGACGGCTCCCAGTAGCGAACGCCGTTCACCACCCGGGTATATTCAATCGGCTCCATGTCCGGACGCCTGTTTCCCACCAAACGCTCCCTCGATCAGATTGCCCGCCTTCCGGGCGCCGCTATCAAGGCTCGGAACCAGCCCGCTGTCCATAGGCAAGGCCTCGACCTCGATCGATCCGTCTGCGAGGCAGATGATGCGCGGCCGCATGCCGGCGCCGACGATCTCCTTGATCGCCGCGCAGACAATCTGGGGGCGGGAGGGCTGGCGGGCGGTCATTTGTCCGGGGCCTTGGGTTGGGAGGCGAGGGCAGCCTCGCGGCTGAGGTATCTGATGACAGCCCGTTCCTCAGCGTTATACTTGCCCTTGTCGGCGACCTCACTCTCCAGCCAGCGCGCGACCACGGCGGGCACATCTGTCGTCTCGATAAAGAAGGGCGTTGGCTCACCGTCTACGGGCTCGCCAAGTGTCGCGGCTTCGAACAGCATTTCGAGTAACGTCATGATCCTGCTCCCTTGAGGGCTGCGGGATTGTTTTCAAGCGGCCCCCATATTCTCTGCCGGTCTTCTCCAAGGCTTTCAAACGAGTAGCCTTGTCGCTGGCTGGCGATCCATTCGGCCATATGCTCTATGTGTTGGGTCGCGCACTTAAGCGCCGCTTCCAGCTCAGAGACCCGTCCATCTGGGGTGGATTGACCGGGTGGTATCGGCATCCATGCGTCGAACGCTTCTTCGGGATAGGCGTGCTCATAGCATGTGCTGACCCAAGGCATTCCAGCGACAGCATCACCGGTCCATATCCCGGCCCACGGTCTGTCGTATTGTTTGTGTCGCAGAAGAACGGGCGTGCGATTTCTCGGCGCATTCTCCATATCCTCCCGCCACCCAGCGGGGATGGGAGAGGCGGAGCGGAGAAGCTGTGCCGCGAATTTCTTGGCGTCGTCCGGCTGTAGTCGAACAGGCTCGCTGCAATAGCAAAGGTGGTCGATTTCGCAGAGCGCAACACTCAGCTCTTCCAGCTTATCTGTCATTGGGAGTCTCCTTTGAGGACAATAACCGGCTTGCCTTTCGCGACCCGTGCGAGGCTATCAAGCGGGCTTTCGCTGCGTTCGTCCGAGCCGCGCCGGATCGAGATCATTTCGCCGTATTCGGCCAGTACGGCGTTCGCAGCCGACTCGTAGTCCGTAATCTCGTCATTCGGCAGGGCGGGGTACTGAGCGATGAGAAGGTCTTTCATCCGCTTCCAAATGTGACCCTGCCCCAACTCATGGGTCCAGACGGGGTGGCCAAGCACCCATTCTGAAAGCTCGTGGATGTCCGATATGCTCATAGGTTTCGCGAGCGTGATCCCGCTTGATGCGCTTGCCACAACCACGGTTCTAAATTCCTTGGTCTCACTCATCTTTTTTGTCCTTCAGTTGGGAGGTGATGCGCTTGCGGGCCTCGTCCATTGCCAAGTCCACATCGAAGCGATGCGGTAGCGGAGCATGCGTGCCGCCGAGCGGGCCGGGACGCGCTCGCAGGCGGTCCTGTGCGATCTCATAGGCCAGGCGGCGGACTTCATCTTCGTTGTCGCTCATGCCTTCATCCCTCCGGTGGGAGCGAGTTGGTCGACGTTTCCGCGGATCACTTCGAAGGTGAGGGCGACGATGTCGGGATTGTCGTCCCAGCGCTTCCCATCGACGGGATGAAGCGAATCCCATAGCCACCCGAACCTGTCGCGCTCGTTCTGGATGTAAGAGCCAGCAGGTGCGATGCAGAGCACATCTTCTCTCCATTGGATCCATTCATCATCGATCGCACCTTCGGCATAAGCCTCTTCGGTCGTGAGGGCTTTAACCGGCTGAAACCGTACATCCGTCACCCGCAACGTCAGGCGTGAGGCCCAGCGGGGCATGTGGATGGAGGGTCGCCACTTCACCTCGCGCTGAGGATCACCGGGCTGGATGGAAGACCACCGATTGCCTCTCTGGTCTCTCGCATCGGCGCGATATACCGCGAGGTTGTGCTGAGTGAATGTGAACGCTTCGCGCACATAGAGCAGGTCTCCCGGCTCGCATTTCCGCAGCGGCGACGTGGCCAGCCGGCGCGTCTGGGTCTTCCTGCCGTCGAGGAGGGCGCGCACCATGTCCTGGCTGAAGATGATGGGGCGGATCGTCATAGCAGCCCCGCAACGTGAAGCGCCAAAGTCAGCAGACCGGCCCCAAAGAGACACGCGAAGCCATTCGCGGTGACTTCAGGCCATTTCGTCGTGACCGAATTGAGGCCCACGAGAGCGCCCAAACAGAACATGAAGCCGAGAAGTCCGATCAGAGCGGCGGCGATGTAAGCGATGATCATGTCAGCTCCTTCAGCGCCTGGTCAGCGGCGGCGTTAATTTCGGCGAGCAGCTCAGGAGAGCCGCCCTTGTCCGGGTGATGCTTTGCGGCCAGCTCGCGGCGGCGGTTCTTCACGTCCGCAGCTGATGCCGTTTGAGGCAGGCCCAGCACGTCGCGCCAATGTCGCGAACCGGACGGAGGCGGTAGCGCAGCGAAAGCTTGCAGCGTCTCCTTGGCGCTCTGGACGCCATAGCGCTCGATCCGGCGGGTCGCCTCGATATGCTGGGCGAGGCCCGCAAGGTTCTGAGCGACGCTCTCATAGGTGTCGCAGGCGAGCGTGATCGGGTCGCCGTCGAGTGTGAAATAAATGGCCACGCCGGGATCTGCGGGCTCACCCTGATTGGCGGCGGGCCGTCCGGTGATCGTCGGCTTGATGTCGGTTGAGATCACGAGGTTGACGCCGCCGAGACGTTCGACCTCCAGCTCCAGCCGTTCGGCCGCTTCCGGAATCCTGATCCGTTTCTTGTCATGCGTGAACTCGCCGCGCTGGCGGTCGCTCCAGTGGGTCCGCTTCCGGAAACTGGGCCATGTGAGGGGGAAGGCTTGTGGGGTCATGAGAAAATCACCGCACCGTTGCTTTCGGCGGCCTCCTCTATGGCTCTGTGAAAGTCGTTGTAGAGGCGAACGAAATCGCCATTAGGCATGACCTGTTCAGTCGCCTTTCCAGCGTAATCGCGGAAGTCTTGAAGCAGTTTTTTGCAGACGACCGGGCCAAGCACGCCTTCACAGTCGGAGAATTTGATCAGCTCCCAAAAGGGACCGCCATCTGCATGCCAAGCACCTACGTCGGCTCCTGTGCGTGGTGACCCGAAGCCGTCAAATTCTTCGGACTGCTCAGGGTATCCCGCGATCTCCGCAAGAGCGTTTCGCCAGCGATTGTAGTACGAGTATGCCCCGGCTCCGAAGCTGTGACCCTCATCTGCGACGATGACTGGTCGTCTTGGAAGACCTTCGCCGCGTGCGGCAAAGTCTGCATGGTTCCTTTCGTTGCCGCCATCAGGATAAACCGCATTTCCTGCCTCGTCCTCTCCCCCGTTGAATGCCCCTACTGGGCTGGCCCACGATTTCACAACATAGACATCAAGTCCCATCTATTTCTCCTGTTCATGAGGTGTGAGCATTGGTGAGGGCGTGAAGTGATCCAGGGGCTCGAAATAGCGAGCTGGCACATCCTCGCGGATGAGGCGGACGATCTCTTCGAGGTGATCGATCTCCTCCTGATCGTGCCTGCCGGATTGCGTACAGGTGACGAGCGCGTCTGACAGGCGCAGAAGGGCGCGGTCCTTGCCGGTCATGCCGCACCCTTTCTTTCTAGGTATTCAGCCCGGTCCTGCTTGAAGAGGGCGATCAGTTCGCCGCGCTTGTGGTCGAGGATTTCGAGCGCCTGGATCGCCCGGTCGATGTCGAACATGCCGAAGTGACACTCGCTCTCCGGAATCCGCATGGTCTCAGCGAGCCAGCGATAGGCCTTGCGGCGCGCGCCATGATCGCCCCATGCCTTCGCCGGCCGCCAGAGCGGATCGAACGCGGCATGACAGGCCTGTTTCAGCTTTCTCAGCCGATGGTCGGCAAGACGGCCGAGCGGCCTGATCGTGTTCGGGTGACAGCCGACATAGGCCCCGCATGGGTTGCAGAGATAAAAGCGCTTGTGCTTCAGGTCCCGGCGATGCGGATAGATCACATCGCCGCCGACGAGTTCAGCGTCGTCGCCGCAATATGGACAGGCTGGCAGTTTCCGGCCGCCATGCTTCTGCTGGCAGTGCTGTTCGTAGCCCTGCTCGCTGACATGTTTCCCGCAGAGGCAGCATTCGATCCGACCGGTCAAGACGCTTTCCTTTCGGCATAGCCCTTTGGAAAATTGCTGGCGATATGCGTCCGGATCAGGTCAAAGCAGGCCTCGGCGGTCTCCAGCGCCCCGTCGAGATCACGACCGAGCTTTTCCGTTCCGCCGCCGATCAGGATGGCGAGGGCTTCCGTTGTGCCGGTGATGATCGCGTCGACCGGCTGGCCTGCTGCGCCGTCGAGGACATGCTGCGCCATGCTCTCGCGGGTGTGTGTCACTGGCCGCTCCTGACGTTTCAGGGGTGCCATGCCGATCGCCGAGAGGATGGCCGCCCTGTAGGTTGAAACCAGGACGGCGCGCTGGTCGGCGCTCAAGCCCGTCATGGCCTGCAATGTATCGGCGACCGATCCTGCAAATCTCGCCGTCGCCGATGCGGCGACCGAGGGGAACATGTGGCCTTCGGCTCCCGGTATATCGACTTTGGCACCGAGCAGGTTGCCAAGCGCGATCGAGTAGGCATGGGCTGCCCGAGCAAATGTCTGACCATCCTCGGTCGGCTCGACATCGGAATAGTCTTCGGCTTTCACCACATCCCAGGTCATCGAGAGGAGGGCTTCGGCGGCGTGATCGATTGCCGCCTGCTGGCGGGCGTTCATGCGGACCGGTGTCATGTCAGTTGCTCCAGTGTGTAGGTGACGTCCTCGTCCCAGCCGCCGGTGCGGCGCATCCAGTCGAGATAGGATCGGGGCAGGCGGTCGAAGCGCTCGCCCCTGTGCTTGCCGAAATCGATGGTGCGCAGGCGGCGGGGCCGGGAGGAAACCTCGATCAGCTGTTCGGCGGTCCATCCGGCTGCTGTCAGCCGGTCGAGAATGCCGAGCGTGGTGTAGGCGTCGTAAAGCGCGCGGTGGGCGTGGCCTGCGCTCGCTGGCGGCGATGGCGTCCCCAGCCAGTAGCGAAGCACCTGATTGGCGTAGGACGGCGCGTCATGCCACTGCTCATAGGCGGCCTTCATGGTGCACACCCATTGGCCGCCAAGCATCGGCAACATGCGCCGGTCGAAGGCGGCGTGGTGCGCGATGTAAAGGTCGAAGCCGTGAAACGGTTTCACCGCTTCCTCGATCTTCTGGGCGCCAGTAACATCCTCGTCGGTGATGTGGTGGATCGCCTTGGCCTGAGCGGGGATAGGCATGTCCGGATCGACGAAAGTGTGCAGGCGCTGCAGGTACTTGTCCGGCCCAAGGATCATGTCCTCGCCGTCCCAGACGAAGGCGATTCCGCCGATCTCGACGACTTTCGCATCCTCTTCGATGCCGGTGGTTTCGGTGTCTATGACAATGCAGCGCATCAGCCTTCCTCCACTTCCGGTGCGTTGATGGCTTCCATCAGGATCGCCTCGGCCTTGGTCGATATCTCGCAGGCTTCTCGGAAGGGCGCGTCGTAATCGCTGGACGCCCGGTCGCGGTCGATCGTCGAAAGGCCGACATACCAGGCTGCAAAGCTCTCGGCCCATGCGATAGCGGCCTTGGCATTCGCGCCTGCGAGCTTCGCCGGCGGGGCCTTTGGCGGCTGGGGCGGTGGCGCTGGTGTCGGCGGTGGCGGCGCGGGCGGATCGCTCTCGCCGAGCAGGTCGCCCTGCGGCGCGCCCGTGTTAATTTTTTCTCCCTCATTTGAGGGCGAAGTCCTGAACATGGCGTCGTAGCCGGTCTCGTCCGATGCGGGCGTCTCCGTTTCGCTGGGCTGCGATTCCGGCTCCCGATCTTTCGTCTCGGGCTCTGGCTCGATGATCTCTGCGTCTTCGGCCATGGTCGGGTCATTGTCCCCAGCCTCAGCTTTTGGCTCGCCCTTCAGCGAGCGGGTCAGGCGCGTGGCGGCGTCTTCATCGGGCGAGGGCGTGACATTGACGATGGTGTCGACCTCGTCCTGGCTGTAGATGCCCATGAGGATGTGCGGCGCATGTCTGCGCGCCCAGAGCCGCGAGCCATAGTAAGACAGCTGCTGGTCGGGTTCGCTCTGCCAGAGCGGCGAGTTCTTGGTCTTGATCTGCCCAATCTGGTTCGACGTGATGGTCTGGTCGCGTCGGGCGCCTTTCAACCGTCCCGTGACCGTCACCTGGCGGCTCGGTCCGGTGCCTTCAAAAGTGAAGTCCAGCGGGGCTTCGAGCTCGCCCGACCCGAGAAGCATCGCGTAAATTGCCTGCGCTTCCCATGCCAGCGTTTCGACGCCAGCCTTGTTTTCCACGATGTAGGCCTTGGTCGATAGCATGAAAGGGTCCAGGCCAAATCTACCGGCAATCATCGTGGTGCCGAGGCACGCGCCGATATTGCCGCGGCAGGCGGGGCCGACCATGACGCCCGCGCGGCTCATCAGGGCAGCAAACTCCATCATCTGGCCTGCATCCGAAAAGGCCGGCAGATAGGCAGAGCCCCGGCGGGCTATGGGGACGATTGCGCCGCGCTCGCGCGCCTCAGCAACCGTTCTGGCGGGCGTAAATTCGTCTGACTGGGTTCCGTCTGGCATGGGTAGGCTCCGTTAGAAATTGAATGAAACGTGCGGGATCTCGCCCGCGATGATGGCGGTGACGAGATCGACCGCGGCGTCCTCGTCGATCAGGCCGCGCTCGGTCATGGCTCCGACCGCTTCGGTCTGGACCTTCTGGCGATGCTTGCGGTCGGCTTCCCGTCTGGCGCGCTCGGCGGCCGCCTGAGCTTCTGCCTCTTCCTTTTCGCGAAGGCGGCGCTCGGCCTCTTCCTTGGCGCGTCGTTCGGCAGCGAGCCTTGCAGCCTCTTCGGACTTGCGCAGCGCCTCCTGCTCGGCGGCCTGCCGGCGCGCGGCTTCCTCGGCGCGCTTGGCGGCGCGGGCCTCGGCGTCGCGGATCATCTGCTCTTCTTCGGCCTTGCGACGGGCGGCGGCTTCGGCGCGTTCGCGTTCGGCCCTGGCTTCGGCTTCTCGCTTCTGACGGGCCTCCTCGGCCTTGCGGAGACGTTCAAGCTCTGCGGCGTCGGCTTCGCGTTTTTCAGCCGCGATGATGGCGTCGTCCATCCGGGCGAGCGCATCGGCTTTTGCCGACCTGGCTTTCAGCACTTCGCCGCGAAACAGGTCGGGGTCGATGGTCGCAGCCTCAATCGTCCTGCGATGGGCGACAAGATCGGCCGAGGCCGCGAGCGGGTCGGGCCGGTGCGACATCTGCGCCATGAAGGCTTCAACCCTTGCCTTGCGGGCGTCTTCTGCCTGCTCCCAATCGGTGAGGGGCTTGCGGGCGCGATCCTTCAGGCTGTCGAGCCGGTCGCGGGCATCCCGGCGCACCGCATCCACCTTGGCGATGGCGGCGCGATGATCCTCATTCAGCGCCTTGCCGGCCTTGTCGATCGCTGTCTTCTGCTGGGCGATGGCATAGGCGCGCGAAGCGATGGCCGAGCGGCCTGATGCGGTATCGAGCGTGATCTCTGCCGCCGCGAGTTCGGCTTCGATCTCGCTGCAAAGCTGGTCGAGCATGTCCGGCTCGCGAAACAGGAGCGCGGGGTCAGCGGCGAGCATTTCGCCTACGGCTGCGGAGTTGTGGCCGATATTGGCCATGGCTGTATCAGGCATCTTCAAGGTCCTTTTCGGCTTCAGGCAGCAGGGCACCCATGTTTTTCAGGCGCTTTTTCTCAAAATCGGTGAGCGAGACGGTGACCGGGCCCAGCTCATAGCCAGGCCAGTCCTTGTCCTTCATGCGGCGGGCGAACTCATTGATGGCGAGCCGGTTCTGCCGGTGGCCCCAGATGATGGCCTCGCTGTCGAGGGCGGCGATGTTTGTCACATGCGGCCAGGTCTTCTCGCAGAAGACGAGCGCATAGTTCTGGATCTTCCGGCCCAGCACCTTGCGCATGGCCAGACCGCCAAGCGCCATCTGCATGTGATAGCGATACTTGGTGACGTCGCGCCAGATCGCCGCCGTGGAGGCGTCGGCGACAAATTTCAGGTCGCCGAGCGTGTCATCATTCGGGATGGCGTCGGGCCGGTTCTTGATCCAGATGCCGGTTTCCTCATCCTGGAAGACGAGGGAACATTCGATCTCGCCCTCGAACATGGAGGGGATGAGCGGGTCGGCGAGAAGCGCCTTGTGCATGTCAGTGATTTCGGCGAGGTCGGATTCCTTCAGGATCGCGAGGCCGTCGGCCTCCTTGCTGGCCTTCCACTTGCGCGCTTCCTTTGTGCGATGCTCGTCATAAGGCGAGATCACGAACTCATCGTCCGGCAGCTCGCCTTCAAGGATGATGGCGTGGGCGGCCTTGCCGATGGTGAAAACCTGCTTGGGTGGCGGGTCGCGCCGATCCGGGTTGTACGGGCTGTGCGCCCAGTATTTGGCGGGACAGTCGAGGATGGCGCGCAGACCCGAGGACGAGATGGACGGCCCATCGCAGAGGTCCGGGTCGTGATGATAGCGCTGGATCGGAATCCGGTAGACACCGGGCTTTGTGATCTGCTCATCGTCAGCGAGGGTGATCGGGGTCATGTTCAGTGTCCTTCCGGGTCGAGCTGGAAGCGTTCGGTGTTTGACAGGACGCTTCCGAAAATGGCTGAGAGGTCGGCGAAGGTGCCGTCGAAGGCCTCGGCCGTGTGAGGGATCGCCGCGAGCGGCAGGAAATGCCGGGCGATCTCGTCGGGCAGCTCAGCGAGGGCGTCGGTGCAGATGCGCGCGCCCAGCTCGCGGACATGCGTGAAGCGCTGCATGCCCCAGACATGGATGTAGCCGATGACGCTCTGGACGCGGGCGCGCAGGCGGGTGAGCGCGGTCTCTCTGGCCTCTTCAACCAGCAGGTCGGCGCGATATTTCTCGCTCGCATCGACAAGGCCGCGGGCGGTGAGGGTGACGGGAACGCTCATGAGCGGGCCCCTCCGGTCGGTTGCGCCGGATGGTGGCAGGCTTCGAGAAACGCCGCCTGCGCCCGCACATGAAGTTCATAATCGTCCGGGTCGCGGGTGCGCTGATAGGTGTTCCAGGTCGCGCGGACACGGGCGCGGGCCTCTTCGCGACGCGCGCCGGAGTTCATGGCGCGGCGCTGTTCGGCAAAGGGCAGGGCGATGATCTCGCCGGAGCGGAAGGCGCGGCGATGGGTCATGCGGCGCTCCCTGCGCGGCGACGCTCGGCCTCGCGCCTTGCGATCCATGGATCGATAGCCTCCGGTTTTCCGTAGGTGCGGCGTAGCGCGTTGTAGTGTTTGCGGAAGGGTGTCGAGGTGATGTGGATCGGCTCGGCTTCATTGGTCGCGACGATCCGGTAGCCTCGTGCGGCGAGGCCGGTGATCCACTGGCGGGCTGTCTCGGCGTTGATGCCGATCCGGGCGAGCGCCGTCAGCGCGTCATTCGGGCCCGTGCTGGCGTCGAGCTTGTAACCGGCGGCGGCAAGGTGAACGCAGACATCATCGGCGCGGGCCCATTGGGCGCGGCGCCATTCAGGCGTTTCAGAGCCCTGCCAGAATTGCTGTTGGGCGCGGCCCAGGTCCAGCAGGACGCTTTCGAGGGCGTGAACCCGGTCGCGGTCGCTGATACCTCTGCATCTGATGAAAGCCATTTCGTTCTCCTTCGACAGGGAGAACATAAAATGGCATCTTTACCACGTCAATGGTAAAAGTGGTAAAAAATACCACTTGCCGTCAGTCGGCCCGATACGCAATGTCCCTACGGGGCGGAGGAGGCTTTCATGGCTCGATTGAAGATTATGTTTGGTGTGGTTCTGGTGTCTGCGTGCGTGTCAGGCATTTCGCAGGGGCCGCCGGATGTATCATATACAGTCGAGGCTGAAGCTAACCCGTTAGCTCAATGTCTGGCGGCTTCGTTTCGTCGCGATCCGCGAAGCGCATCGTGCTCTGGTGAGGGAATAAAATTCGAGGAATATGACGCTGTTGGCCAGTCAATGCTGGCGTGCGCCGAGGACGTTCCCACGTTTCACGGAGACGCAAATTACCGATGGACCGTTTTTGTCAGCAAGGCGGAAGAGGGGGCGATAGTCGAAATTTGGCAACATTCGACGCTGCCGGGTGTCGATCCTTATTCTGAGCGAATCTCTCCATTCGTCGAAAGGTGCGTGGAGCAGTTGAGAGGCTAGCCCAGCACCCGGCCCAGCCAGACCACGCGTCCGAGCACGTTCAACCGGTCGCGGTCTGTGACCCTGATCGTCTCGTAAGCGGAGTTGTCTGAGATGACGATCACTGCGCCGGTCTCGAGATCGACTTGGCAGCGCTTAACCAGCAGGTCTTCATCGACCGCGAGTATGTAGAGCCCGTCGCGCCCAATGCGGGCCACCGTCAGATCGACAAGCACCTGATCGGCGTTCGATAGCGTCGGCTCCATACTGTCGCCAGCAACGCGGATTACGGCCAGATTGGAGATGTCTGCGCGCGTGATGCGTTCGAGCTCCTGAGCGCGGTAGGGCTGATATCCAATCGGTTCGCCATCTTCGGCTAAGGAGCCTGGACCTGCACTGGCGCGAATGTCGAAGATTGGGACTGAGTGAATTTCGTCCCGGTACACGGTCTTCGCCACCGCCCCCGCTGAGCCCTCGAGTGGACCTTCTCCATTGAGCCACTCCGGTGTCACTTCAAGCGCATCGGCGAGTTTCTGCAAACTATCGGATCTGACAGACTGTTTGCGACCGTCCATCAAATCCCGAATGAAGGTCGGGGCGAATCCGGCCGCTTTTGACACCTGCGCCGGGTTCAGGCCCAGCTCGGACATGCGGTATTTAACGCGCGCTTTCAAAGACATAACGCTCTAAATACCACTGCTCGTGGCATTGGCGGTAATGGTAAAGTTGCCAAAAACTCTTGACGAATGTGGCAAAGCTGGCATTTTTGCCACGCTATGACACTCGACCAAACTCTCGCGCGACTGACGCGCTTCCAGAAAATCAGCGGCCTCGCCGAGTCGACCATCTCCCGAAAGGTCTTCAAGGACGGTAAGCGATGGAAGCGTTTGCGAGATGTTCGAAGCTGCACAATCGGCCTTCTGGAGCGCGCGAACGACCGTCTCGATGAGCTTGAGAAAACATACCGCGAAGAGAAGGCCACCGCCCAATGAGCGCCGCCGTCCAGCCTCTGCCGATCGATGAAGGTCTTCTCGACGTGCGGGACATGACGATCCTTGAATATGCGGATGCGGGCTATAGCGCCGCGGCCATCGCCTCGATGTTCCAGCTCGAGCCGGCCTATGTGGCCCGGATCATTCGCGAAGCGGAGGAGGTCGCCTGACATGGCATCTGCTCCCGGACCAGTTCCTTGCGGTGGCCGACATCCCACCCGGCCTCACCGTGAGGAAAGGGCCGGCGCGCTTGTCCCTGTAGCGCGCCGGCCCGATTTCAGTTCTCTCAGAATCTCCGCCAGCCTCAGTTTGCGCTCCGCGCTGGCGATGATGAAGGCGGCGCTTCGCAGAAGCTCGCCCGCCTCCTGGTATAGTTCCTCTGACCTGTCCAGTTCGCGCCTCCTTCAGGTGCCGGGGCTGGCCCCGTTTTCATCTGCCACTCCATGGAGATCACCATGGAGCTAGCGATGAGACAAAGCAGTCAGAAAAATCCGGACGGAATGGAGGCCGACGAGGTCACCCGCGACGTCCTTCGCACATATGTCCCGCAGGGGACGCAGAAGAGACTGGCCCGCCTGACCGGTGCCAAACTTTCGACAACCGAGGGCTGGGTCCAGAAGGGAAGCTGGCCGCAGAGAAAGCATCTGGGCGCACTCGTTCGCGAGTTCGGTGCCGATCTGCTGCTCGCCCTCTTTGCCCAGGAAATCGAAGATCATGAAGCAAGGCTCGACCGGGACATCGCCCGTCTCGAAGCGCAGAAAGCTGCATCAGAGGCTCGCCGCAAGGCTGCGGCTCGTCGCCAAGGCATGGCGCAAATTCCGTCTGGCACGCAAGGCGACCTGCGACCGGACAATGACCGATAGGGGCCGGCGATGATCTGGCCCGTTAACCATCTTCTTCGCTGGCTCGACGCGCTTCGCCCTCTGGCGGCGCATGAGCGCAGGCTGCAGCGGGCCGAACGGCTGCTCAGGCGCGGCGAGTTTGAACTCGTCCAGGCCGAGAAAGCCCGCGATCCCGTCTCCGTCAGCCATGCGCGCGTCAAGATCGACGCGGCGATGATGGCCCTCAACCAACTGGAAGGCGGCGTTTCCGAGGCGCCCCGTCCGGCCTCTCACTGGCTTGGTGCAGAGGCGCGCCTGTCCTCGGTCCACCCCAAAGCGAAGGAGACCTCACATGGCCCAGGATGCCAGTGAACAACCGGTCGAGCCGTTTGTCGTCGCGCAGAAAAGCGACATCAAGGCCATGCTCGACACCTATGAAGAGCTGAACGATGAGAAGAAGATTCCCGCGGAAAAGCAGAAAACGCTTCTCGACGAGTTCAACCGCAAGCACTCGGTGCCGCCATGGATCTCGAAGATCCTGCGAAAGTTCGAGAACCTGAAGGACGAAGGCGAGCGCGCAGCCTCCTGGCGGGCGCTGAAGCATGCCGGAAGCCAGCTTGGATTCGATGACCAGTTCGACATCGAGGACGTTGCCCGCAAGGACGCGGCATGATCGTGCTCGCGCTCGATACAAGCTCCAGCCGGACAGGCTGGTGCAAGGGCGAGGCTGGGGGGCCGGTTGCGACCGGCTCCCATGCTTTCCCGCGCTATGGCGACGAGATCGGCAAGCTGCTGGCTCATTTCGAGCGGTGGATGACCGGGCTTTGTGAGGGTGTCGACCTGATCGCCTTTGAACAGCCGGTGCGGCCTTTCCGGGCGGCCAACCTGATCACGCTGCGCAAGCTCTATTCGCTTGCCGGCATGGTCGAACGGGTGGCCGTCCAGACCGGCATCACATGCTGCGAAGTCAACAACTCGACCATGAAGAAGCTGATCTATGGCGATGGCGGCCTGTCCAGCGCCGAGAAGAAGAAGCGGGCGGTCGGCCTTATCCGCGGCTGGGGCGTTGAGACCGGCGACCATGACGAAGCCGATGCGGTCGCCGTCTTCCTGACCGCGATCTCGTTTCGTGACCCGCGAGCCTTCGGAGAATGGCGGATGCGCCGCGACGATATCGCCATGGCGAGGATGGGGGGCAGGGGCTGATGCGTTATCTTTCAGTCTGCTCCGGCATAGAGGCGGCAACCGTCGCATGGCATCCGCTTGGATGGACGCCTGCCGCGTTTAGCGAGATCGAGGCCTTCCCGCGCGGTGTCCTAAAACATCATTATCCGGATGTGCCGTTGCATGGCGACTTCACCACAATTGAGGGCGATCAGTATGGACCAGTTGACCTTCTTGTCGGAGGAACCCCCTGCCAGTCCTTCTCCATCGCCGGCCTCAGAGGTGGACTGGATGACGACCGTGGCAACCTGGCCCTTGAGTTTTGCCGACTTGCTCAAAGAACACGCGCCCGCTGGATCGTTTGGGAAAACGTTCCCGGCGTCTTGTCATCAAATGAAGGACGGGACTTTGGCGCCATCCTCGGAGGGATGGCAGAACTCGGGTATGGGTTCGCCTACCGAGTTCTTGACGCTCAATATGTCCGAGTGGAATCACACGAGCGTGCCGTCCCGCAGCGACGGAGGCGTGTGTTCCTTGTCGGATATCTTGGAGACTGGCGACGTGCCGCAGCGGTACTTCTTGAGCGCGAAGGCTTGCTCCGGAATCCTGCGCCGCGCCGAGAAGCGGGGAAAATCGCTGCCCCAACAATTAGCGCGCGCCCTACAGGCGGTGGTGGCCTCGGAACCGACTTTGACTGCGACGGAGGGCTGATCGCCTCAGACCGTCCCGGCGACGGGACGGTCTCTAGCAAGTGGGCGAAAGGCTCTGGGGGGCCTGCCGGAGACGAGTGTCAGAATCTTGTCGCCATTCAGGAACGATCGGTTAGCGACAATCCCGACAGTGGTCCGCAAGGCTCAGGCTTTCGTAGTGACGGGACTGCCTACACGCTGGAGGCCCGAAACAAGGTTCAGGCCGTGGCGTATGATCTTCGCGGTCGCGACGAGGGCTCGCAATTTGAAGGCCCGCATGAGACGGCAAACATCCGTGCCGGATCTGGTGGGTCCAGCCGCTCCTATGTCGCTTTCGCGCAGAACCAGCGCGAAGAGGTTCGCGAGATGGATGTCTCAGGAGCGCTGGCGGCGGAACCCGGCGTGAAGCAGCAGACCTATGTTGCGTTCTCTTGCAAGGATAACGGCGCAGATGCGATCGAGGACGCTGCCCCGACCATGCGGGCGATGGGGCATGGAGACAGCCATGCCAATGCTGGCGGACAGCTAGCGGTCGCTCATTCTTTGCTCGCTAAACACAATTCAAGTCATGCCGCTGATCAGGACAGCTACGTCGCTCATGCCCTGAGAGGCGAGGGGTTCGATGCCTCGGAAGACGGGACTGGTCGCGGTATCCCGCTGGTTTCGCAGACGTGGGCAGTTCGCCGGCTCACGCCGCTTGAATGCGAACGCCTGCAAGGCTTTCCAGATAACTACACGCGCGTTCCTGGTGCGTCGAAAGGCGGCTGGCGCGATGTCGATCCTGAAGAGTCGGTTGAAGCGCTTGAAGCGCTCGGACTGAACCTTCGCCTCAAGGGCAACACCTGGCGCGTTCAGGACCCGGACGGTCCACGATACAAGGCGCTCGGCAATTCCATGGCTGTTAACGTGATGCGGTGGATCGGTGAGCGGATCGCTGCTGTCGATGCGCTGGATTCCGCCGAAAGTGTACACGCCGCGAGCGCCCATAGGGTGGCGCCATGACAAGAGTTTCAAGCACATCCCTGGCAATGCCAACCAATGCCGCTCCGGACGGACTGGTAAAACAAGGCCCGCCTGCCTCTGATGAGGTCAACGCCGTGCCGGGGGCAGGGGAGAGCGTTGCCGCGCTTGCCGATCCTGCGGACATAGCGGCCAAGGCGGGCAATCCGGCTCCGAACCCGAACTTGGGCTATAGCCGCGCGGAGGGTGACTGGTATGTCGAACCGCGTTGGTGTGTCGATCTTCTGATCGACGCGGAGAATTATGCTGGAAGGGTATGGGACCCGGCCTGCGGGCATCGGACCATCGAGCGTGCCTTCGCAGCGCGGAACTATCCGATCATCTCCAGCGATGTCGCGCGGCGTCCGAACGCGGCCCAGATCGATTTCCTGAAGGTCAGGCCCGGTCATATCGACACGGTCGACCACATCGTCTGCAACCCGCCATACTCGTTGACCGCCGAGTTCGTCGAGACGGCGTTGCTGCATGTTCGCAGCTCGGCCGCCTTCCTTGTGCCGCTGAAGTGGCTCGCCTCCCAGGCGCGGTTCGACCTCTTCGAGCGGATCGGCGCGCCTGCCCGCGTCCACGTCCTCTCCAACCGTCCGAGCATGCCGCCCGGTGCGTTCATCGATCCTGAGACCGGGCTGTTCAATTGCGATGACCCGGCACCCAGGGAGCTCGCCGACGGGACGCTCAAGCTGAAATGGCGCAAGGGCGACAAGCCCGCCAACGGGGCCATCGATTATTGCTGGGTCGTCTTCGTTCCTGGCTATGGCGGGCCGAGCCGGATCTGCTGGCTTGCCCGGGCCGATGCGGTCTCGCGCCCCTCAACCCGCCCCAACACCGTCAGCGCTGCCGAGGCAGCGCTCTCTCGCAAACCGAAAGGAGACCCCTCATGAGCGGATGGCAGAAACTGAAACCGAACGCCAAGCAGCTCCCGGTCGATGCCGGCATTCGCGTCAGCCTGTCCCGCCCGCGCGGTGTCGACGTGCTGAGGGTCCGTGTGCCCACACACATCTGCGAGGAGTACGCGATCGATGAGGGCGACACGTTTGATGCCTATATCGATGGCACGGGTCTGCGGCTGCGCTTCGAATATGCCACCAAGGGCCAGGTCGTCGCCAAAAAGCATGGAAGTGCCAGCCCGACGCGCGCGTTGACCTTTATACTTTCGGCTTTGTCCTTTGGCGAGGACTTCGAGGCCCAGTTCGTTGAGCATGAGAAGATCAATGGCGATCTCTGCGTGACCTTGCCGGTGAAAGCGGAGGCGCGGTCATGATGAAGTATTTTAGTCTGGCCTGGCTGGAGACCTCGTTGTCGCCTCTGGAGAAGCTGCTCTGGCTGTTTCTCTGCGACACGGGCATCGACCAGCTGTTCAAGGGATTCCTGAGCGAGCTCGCCGCTTTCAGCGGGGCGAGCGCTGAAGAAGTGTTGGCCGCCCTGCGAAACCTTGACGCTGACGGACACATATCCCTCATCACGCTTTCAAATCACGATGGCTTTGTGACCATTGAAACGAAGTATGCGGCGATAGAGCGCGCTCATCAGGCCTCGCTGAAGCGGAGGCGTAAATGAGTCGATTCGCTGCCGTTCCAACTGCCGCGCTAGACGATCCGCGCATCGAGGCCATGCACATCCGGGTGCTGACCTCGCTCTGCTCGTTCGCAGACAAGGACGGATGGTGCCGGGTCGGCCAGGACAAGATCGCGTTGCGTGCCCGGACGAACAAGGCGCGGGTCTCGCAGGCCATCACCGATCTGTGTTCCTGGGGCTGGGTCTCAAAGCTCCATTTCGGCAAGCAGAGATCGAACGCCTATCAGGTGATCATGGACCGCGAATTCGACCCCGAAATCGAGGTCAAAAGCGATGATGACGATCAGCCTTTAGTTGCTGACACGGAAAATCACAGTTGCCGAGAGAGCAAACCACAGTTGCCGAGAGAGCAAATCCATAAGAACACCGTTCTTAACACCGTTCCTAACACCCTTCCGACTACGTCGGGGCAGTCGCCCGAAAATGGTCTGTTCGGTGAGTTGCCGGAGGATGAGAAACCGAAGGCACCGAAACCCGAACCGGCATCCGATGATCCGAGGGCGCAGGTCTGGGCCTTGGCCCCTCCCTATCTTGAGGCAAATGGCACCGGGGCCAGACAGGCCCGCTCGCTCACCGGCAAGCTGATCAAGACCTGCGGTCCTGGCGATGCGCTGATCATCGCAAAATCCATGATCGCCAGCGAGACGCAGGACCCGGTGAATTATCTCGGCGGGGCCATGCGCCGGCACAAGGCCGGTGAACCCCCCGAGGAGATCCGGCCCAAGCCGAAATTCGAGGTGACCGGACGCAAGGATGCGCTGAACCGGACAATCTATCGCCACATCGCCTCCGGCGCGCTGGTCGTCGCCGGCGAAGGCGGCTGGATCAAACCAGAGGAGGATCAGGGAAATGAGACAGCAGGACCCGGATGCCGAGGCAATGGCCCGGTGGGCGCAGGGTCGGACGGGCAGCACGCTGCGGCGGACATGCCCGAAGTGCAGCCACAACCGGAAGAAGAAACACGATCAATGCCTCGCCATCTCAAAGCAGGGGCGGGCGACGTTGATGCACTGCCATCATTGCGGCTGGGGGGCAAAGCATGACCCGGACCCTCAACGACAGGGCAGTGAGGTTTCTGGAGGGCCGCGGGATCGATATCGAATTCGCCGTCCAGGAGGGCCTGTTCAGCGCCGCACCGGACGCTACTAGAAAACGCCTCGAGCCGAACGCCGACGGCAACTGGCTGGCCATGCCGAACATGGTCGACGGCCACCAGACCGGCTGCAAGTATCGCAAGACCGACGGCAAGATGTTCCAGCAGGACAAGGGCAGCCAGCAAATCCTGTATCGCCGGCAGGCCATCAGGGGCGCGCGCCGGATCGTCCTGACCGAAGGCGAGCTCGACGCGCTCTCGGCGGTGCAGGCGGGCTATCCGGCCACCGCCAGCGTCCCGGGCGGCGCGCCTCTGGAGACCGGCAAGAAAAGCCATGCCTATTTCGAGGAGGCCGAGGCGGACCTGCGCCATGCCGACGAGATCATCCTGGCCTTTGACGATGATGCGCCAGGCCATGCGCTGTTCGAGGACACCAAGGCCATTCTGGGCCCCGCGCGCTGCAAGTTCGTGACCTATCCGGTCGGCTGCAAGGACCTCAACGATGTGCTGCGCCAGGGCGGCGAGGAAGCGGTCAGGGCCGTTCTCGACGCGGCCCGGTTTGTGCCGGTCGACGGCATCTTCTCGCCCGCTGACCTGCCGGACCTGCCGGACCTGCGGGTCTACCGGGCGGGACTCTCCCCGGATTTCGACACTCATATCGGCATCTGCAAGCGACACACATCGGTCTGGACCGGCTATGCCAACCACGGCAAGTCGATGCTGGTCAAACAGGTGCAGGCGGCGCTCGCGAAAAAGTATGGCTGGCGCATCGCCGTCCTGTCCATGGAGGACGATTTCCAGCGCAACTATCGCTCGGACATGATCCGGGCGCTGACCCGGCAGCCGGTCGACCTGTTGCCGACCGAAGACCTGCAGGCGGCGAACGCCATGTATGACGACCAGTGGATCTTGATGGTCGCGCCCGAAGACGAGGATGTGACCGTCCCGTGGATGCTTGACCGGATGGAAGCGGCGGTGGTCCGCCATGCGGCCGACATGATCGTCATCGACCCGTTCACAGAGATCGATCTCCAGCTGCAGCGCGGCGAGAGCGAGCGCGATGCGATTGGCCAGGTGCTCTCGGCGCTCAACCGTTTCGCCCGGCGGATGAATGTCCACATCGCGATCGTTGCCCACCCGACAAAGCCGTCATCGGGCGAGCAGTATGCGCCGACCGGCTATGACGTGGCCGGCGCCGCCCACTGGAAGAACAAGCCGTATCTCGGCGTTTCCATCCATCGCGACCCGAAACTCGACGATGTCTGCCAGATCGTCGTCTGGAAGTCGAAACGCCGCGATCCGATGGGGCCGACCGGAACCTTCTACATGCGCTATGTCGAAGACATCTCCTACCTCACCGAGATGAGCCGGTCTGAATACATGCTGCGCAAGGATGGCGACATCAGATGAGGAGGCACGCCCATGTTTGAACCCGGAGAGAAAGTGGTTGTTGTCGATGACCGGCCTGAGTTGATTGGCGTCAACGGCATCCAGTTCATCGAGACCCCGCCCTTCAGGAAAGGCGAGGTGTTCACAGTCGAGGCGGTCTTCTTTCCAGGAGAGATGTATCCGGCCCGGATGGACGAAACTTTTAGTGTCACCGCCCCGGCCATCGCCATCGGCCGCGTCACTGTGCATGGCGAAGACGTCCATTCGGCCTACCGCTTCCGCCGCCTGTCGAAACTCAGCACCGAGAAGGCCCGCAAGGCGCTGCTCGGCCTGTTCAGGAAAACACGGGAAACGGAGGACGCCTGATGAGCGAACCCGGCGCACCGCTCAGGGCCGATCCGGCGACCCATGATCATCTGCAAGCGCGGCTGGCGCGCCACATCGCCGGCCAGAACAAGCGGGCGGCCTGGCAGGAAATCTCGTTCAGCGACTGCCGCGCCGATGTCTTTTCGGTCGATATCTCCCGGGGCCGGTTCACCGATCCGCACATTCATGAGGTCAAGGCGACCCGCTCCGATTTCCTGAGCGACATCAACACCGGCAAATGGCGCAAGTATCTCGCCCATAGCGCGCAGTTCAATTTTGCGACCGCCGCCGGCATCTGCGCTCGGGATGAGATACCGGACGAGGCCGGCTGGCTCGAATACGATGCCGGTGTCTGGCGTCGGCGCAAGCGCTGCCAGAAGCGGGACGTCGAGGTCGGCGACGACTTCCTGATCAAGGTCGCGCTGTATCGGATGCCGCACATGCCGGTCGGCCGGGCCTGGACCGAAGATCAGTGGGTCACCCATCTCGAACGGAAGAAGGTGATCTCGCACAAGGTCGCGGCGATCCTTAGAGAGCAGTCGCTCGTCGAGGCGCGGCTCGAACGCCTCAAGGCCGAATGCTGCGAGGTCGAGGCCCGCATCCACAAGCTCAGGGCCGCCGAGACACACCCGTCCTATCTGACCGCCGACCTCTTTGAGGAGATGATGAAATGACCGCTGCCGTGAAAATCCCCGTGCGGGCGAAGCCATGTCTTAATCGCGCCATGGATACACCTGGCGATATCGCGTCGATCGCGCATGGCAAGTCCATCGACCAGCTCGTCGATGGGATCAACCAGAACTGGCGGGGCATGGTGTCCTCCATCGTGAAAGTCGGCCAGCTGGTCCGGGAGCTCCGCGCCCAGACCGATCATGGCGAGTGGGCCCTGACCGTGGCCGAGCGGCTGCCTTTCGGCGAACGAACGGCCCTCCAGCTTATCGCCATTGCCTCGCATCCGGTGCTCGCCGATCCGAAGCGGGCTTCTGATCTGCCGGCCAAGTGGTCGCTGCTCGCCGAGCTATCCCGTCTCGACGCGCCGGTGCTGGAAAAGGCGATCAGAACCGGAGCGATCAGCGCCCGGACGGGCCGCGACGATATCAGGGCTCTGATCAAGCCAAAGCGCCCGCCCGCCGACACCAGCGTTGTCCCGTCCTACGCCGAAGCCGCCCCACCGGTCATTGCCGAGGACAAGGACCACACCTATCGCGTTGCCGCCATGATCGCCGGCATCTGCGGTGTGACCGTCGAGGACGTGTTTGCCGAGACCCGCCATTCCAACCGCTCGACCCTCGCAAGGCAGCTGACCGCCTATGCGCTTCAGACAAACAATGACTGGGATGCAACCCGGACGGGACGGGCCATGAACCGCGACCGCACCACCGTCTCCCATAGCTGCAAGGTCATTGAGGACCTGCGCGACAACCCGCTCGTCGATGACTGGGTCGAAGGCGTCATGGCCACGGTCTGCAAGGCCCAGGAGCTCTCCGACGAGCGGCCTGAAGGCCTGATGCGAGCCGGATAGATTTTTTTCCTGCCGCTCCGGCGGCGACATCGGAAAGTACGAACCCATGAGCAAGAAACAGGAAAATCAGAAGGGGGGCGTCGATCACACGGTCGTCTGGCGGCCGATCGATGATCTGAATCCCTTTGAGAACAACCCGCGCACCCATAGCGACGAGCAGGTTGAACAGATTGCGCGAAGCCTCGACGAGTTTGGCTGGACCTATCCGATCCTGCTCAATGACGACGATACGATTATAGCGGGACATGGTCGGCTGCTCGCGGCGCACAAGCGCGGTTTCGACAAGGTCCCGACCATCACAGCGAAGGGCTGGAGCGAAGCGCAGCAGCGGGCCTATGTGATCGCCGACAACCGCCTTGCTGAAAATGCCGGCTGGGACATGCCCAAGCTGAAGGTCGAGATGAATGCGCTGGCGGGGTTTGATTTCGACCTGGCGCTGACCGGTTTCGATATGGGTCGCGTCTCGTTCCTGACCAAGCCGGACGCCGAGGGCGATCCGGAGGAGGTTCCGGAGCCGCCAGCCAAGCCAAAGACCAAAGCGGGCGACATCTGGCAGCTCGGCGAGCATCGGCTGATCTGCGGCGATAGCACCGATGCGGCGACCGTGGCGGCTCTTCTCGAAGGATCGACGCCTCATCTGATGGTGACGGACCCGCCGTATGGGGTGGAGTATGATCCAACCCGCACCAGCGACAACAAGCAGAAGGCTGGTAAGGTTCTAAACGACGACCGCGCTGATTGGCGCGAGGCGTGGGCATTGTTCCCCGGCGACGTGGCCTATGTATGGCACGCCTCGATGTTCACGGACGTGGTGATCGCATCGCTTGAAGAGGGCGGCTTTGAGCGCCGCGCGATGGTGATATGGGCAAAGGATCGCATGACCCTCGGCAGGGGCCACTATCACTGGCAGCATGAGCCAGCGTGGTACGTGGTGCGCAAAGGATCAAAGGGGCACTGGAGCGGTGACCGTTCGCAGACCACCATCTGGAACATCAAGGCGCGCGAAGACAAAGGGCACGGGCATGGCACCCAAAAACCCGTCGAGTGCATGCGCCGTCCGATCCTGAACAACAGCCAGCCGGGAGATGCGGTCTACGATCCCTTCCTGGGCTCCGGCACGACGCTTATCGCCTGCGAGATGGAGGGTCGTGTCTGCTATGGCGCAGAGCTCAGCCCGGCCTACTGTGATGTGATCGTCGCGCGATGGGAGAACTATACGGGACGGAAAGCGACCCGGGCGAAGGCGAAGGTGCTGGCGTGATGAAGACCGGCCCTGAACCAACCCATCCAGATCCGCAGGTTGCTGCCAACATCGCGGCGCTCGTTGCTGGCGGAAAGAAGCAATTGGAGATCGCCGCCATTCTCGGCATCAGCACGAAGACGCTGCACCAGCACTACAAGGTCGCGCTTCAGATCGGCAAAGAGAAAGTCGATGCGATGGCCATCGGAAACCTCGTTGATCTCCTCAATAAGAAGGATTGGAACGCGACCCGTTTCTATCTGGAGCGCCGGGTCGAGGGCTTCTCAAACAAGCTCACGGTGAAGCCGGCCAACCCGCTTGAGGGCGCCGAGCGTGAACAGGTCGAGCTGGTCGACCAGATGCTTGAAGCGGCCGATCTCGATGAATTGGAGATGCTGGATGCTCTCATTGCAAAAATTGGCGCGCGACAACCCGGCGCTGATGAAGATGAGGATCGCGCGCTTACGGCAAATTAAGTCGCACCGCGCTTTCGTCACCGAACATTTCCGGACGGTCGAGGATGCGGCGTTTGAGTGGGGGCGGCATCATCCGGTCATCTGCGACACGCTCGACCGGGTGCTGACCGGCGAGATCAGGCGCCTCATCATCAACATCCCTCCCGGCTATACCAAGACCCTGCTTGGCACGATCATGCTGGCCGCGCGGATCATGGCGATCAACCCGAACGCCCGTATCCTCCACTCCTCGGCCTCGAACGCGCTGGTGCACCAGAACAGCCAGCAGGTGAAGGACATCATCAAGGCCGAGCGCTTCCAGCGCCACTTCCCGATGAGCTTCCGCCGTGATGCCCTGTCGAAGTGGGAGCTGGCCGAGGGCGGCGAGTTCTATGCCGTGCCGAGCATGGGCGGGGTGACAGGCATGCGCGCCGGCCGCAAGCCCGAATTTGACGGCCAGATCACCGGCGCGATGCTGCTCGACGACATGAACAAGGCCCAGGATGCCGACGCCAAGATCGCGGCCCCGACCGGTGCGCAGCTGAAAGCGATGAACACCCGCTACAGCTCGACCTTCCAGTCCCGGCTTTTCCCGGCGGCGACAACGCCTGTCGTCCTGATCCAGCAACGCCTCGATTATATGGACCTGTCAGGCTACCTGCTCTCGGGTGGCTCGAACGAAAAATGGCACCATCTCTGCCTGCCGGTCGAGATCATCGACGGCTGGGAGCCGGACGGGTCCTGGACCCATGCGATCCCGATCGATCATGACCTTGAGCCGGGGCCGCTCTGGGAGTTTGCGCATACGGCCGAGCAGATCGACCTCTTGCGTTCGCCGGAATCGGTGTTCGCCGCCCAGTACATGCAAAAGCCGCTGGAAGGCGGGGGCCTGATCTTCCGGCCCGAACACTTCAGCGAGTATCGGGACCTGCCAAACCTCGTCTATCGCAAGATATTCGCCGACACCGCCCAGAAGGCGAATGAGACCAATGACTGGACGGTGTTCCAGTGCTGGGGCAAGGGCACCGATGGCAAGGCCCGCATTCTCGACCAGCTGCGCATGCGCCTGGAAGCGCCCGATCTCGTCACCCAGGCAAAGGCCTTCTGGGCGCGGCACAAGGCGATGGACAGCACCGCCATGGGCACGCTTCGCGCCTTTGCCGTGGAGGACAAGGTGTCCGGTACGGGCCTTATCCAGACGCTGAAGCGCGATGGCATCCCGGTCGAGGCCATCCAGCGGGCGAAGGACAAGGTGACCCGCGCGCATGATGTCGTCGCCAGCTTTGCAAGCGGCCTGGTGCTGCATCCGCGCGCGTCCGAGGCACCATGGGTGCCCGCATGGCGGGCCGAGCTGTTATCCTTCCCGCAAGGCGCTTATGACGACCAGTGCGATCCGACCTTTGATGCGGTCGCCGAAATGGTCGGCGGCGGCGCGTCAATTCTGGATGTTCTTTGATGGGTCAGGTTCTTGCTTTCGACGGTTATACCGATCTCGCCAGCCTCGGCCCGAACAAGGCGGATCTGCGCGCGCTCGCCGAAATGGGCGGCATGTATGGCTATAACCATCTGACCGCGCTGTACCGCACGGACTTTCTCGCGCGCAAGGTCGTCGATGCGCCGGCCGATGATGCAACCGATGAGTGGCGTCAATGGATCGGCGACGCGAAGAAGATCGAGAAGCTGGCGAACGAGGAAAAGCGCCTGCGCGTCAAGGACCGCGTGCGCCATGCCCTGACCCTTGCGCGCCTGCATGGCGGCTCGGCGATCATCATCCATGATGGCACCGGGGCCGACCACCTGTCAGAGCCGTTCGACCCGGCCTCGGTCAAGCGCGGTGGCCTGAAAGCCCTGATCGTCGCCGAACGCAATGAGCTGACGCCGGAGAACTTCTCGGAATTCGTCCAGGACCCGGCGCACCTCCACTACATGATGCCCGAGCGCTGGACCTACCAGCCGCGCAAGGCCGGGGCCGCCACGCGCCACACGATCCATCACAGCCGGCTCGTCTTCTTCCGTCCCGACGATCCTTCGCCCGATACGGTGCTGGAATGGTGGTGGGGCGAATCGGTCCTGTTGCGCATGCACCGGCTGATCGAGCAGGCGGGCACGACCCGCTCGGCTTCGGCGCACATGCTGCAGGACGCCAATAATGACGTGCTGAAGGTCGGCAACCTGCGAAACCTGCTGGCGACCGAGGACGGCACCAACCGGGCGCAACAGTTCGCGACCGCCTTCCGCAACATCAAGTCGATCTATTCGGTCGGGCTGATTGATGCCGAGGACGAGTACACCCGCAACGCCATGTCCTTTGCCGGTGTCAAGGACGTGATGCTGGCCCTGCATGAATTTGTCGCCGGGGCGGCTGATATCCCGCTGACCCGCCTGCTCGGTCGGTCTCCGGGCGGCATGAACGCCACGGGCGAGCATGACATGCGCAACTATCTCCAGTCGTTGTCGGGCATCCAGACGCGCTATCTCGAACCGGCCATGCCCGACCTCGACGCCGCGATCATGCGCTCGGCGCTCGGCAACGCGCCGAAGACACTCTGGTATGAGTGGCGGTTGCCTGACCTTTCGACCGAGAAGGAGCGCATCGAGAACGCGCAGGGCCGCGCCAAGCTCGTTGCCGAATGGAAGAAGACCGGGACGGTTCCGAGTCCGGTGCTGGAAGCGGGCGCGCGCTCGGTGCTGACCGAGCATGGCGACCTGCCTGCTGCAGAGTCGGCCTATGAGGCATGGGACGCGGCAGGCAATGAAATCGACTTCGAGGATGATGGCGGCGTGACCCCGCAGGAACCGGATGAGGGGACCGAAGCGCCAGGACCGGATGAAAAGGAAGGCGACGAGGATGACGTTTGATCCACCCGACGATCATGTCTGCACCCCGCTCGAACTGGTCGCCGTGGCCGCGCGCGCGATCTATGATGGACAGGGCCATGCGGTCAGCTGGCGCCAGGTTTCGCAGAGCGCCGATGCGAAAGTGCTGTCGTCCCTGAAACTGCAGGCCAGCTACATGCAGGCCGCGCGCCGGCTGATCGATCTGGTCAGCCGGTTTCATGCGAAGGTGCCGCTTACCGGCCCGCTGAACACCGAAGCGCGCGCCGCCATCGCCCGGATACAGCAGGCACTCCCGGAGGCCCTGAAGGACAAGCGCACGGCCGACTTTGCCGTTCGCAAGGCCCGCGCGCTTGAACTGCCCATCCCGCTGTCGCTGATCCGCGCGGCGTTTGAGGCCCATCACGCAGCGGCCAGACGCGCCAGCACCGGATAGACCCATGGCACAGGGTTACAGCCTCGCCCGCCTCGCCCGCGCTGAAGGTCTGCTTGTCGAGACCGTGCTCAACAGCATCGATCCGACCGCGCACCATGAAGAGGAGCTGCGCCGCATCATCCGAAAGATCGTGCGACACTGGTCGGGCGGCCGCACGGCGATCATCCAGGCTTATGTCGACGGCGATGCCGCCGCGGTGCAGCAGGTCCTCAATGCGCTGAAGGCCGATGGTGCCGCGCTCGCGCTTGACCTCAACGCCCGCTATCAGTCGACGCTCCAGGCTGTTGCGCAATGGCACACGGGCGAATGGACGGCCGTTGTCTCCGGCGCGCTCGACATCGATGTCAGTCCGCTCCTGCGAAGCGAAACCATCGAACCGGCGCTGCGGCGCGCTGCGCTCGACGGGGCGAGCCTGATCAAGGATGTCGATCGCCAGACCGCGCGGCGTATTTCGGAGGCGACATTTGAGGCCTTCGAAACCGGGGCAGGGAAGGCCGACCTTGAGAAGACGCTCCGCGAGACGATGAAACTGCCCCGGCACCGTGCCCGCCTCATCGCACGCGACCAGCTCGGCAAGTTTACCGGCTATCTCGACGAGCTGCGCCAGGAAGAGGCCGGCATCGAAACCTATCGATGGGCAACGGTCGGTGATCACCGGGTCCGGCCGCTGCACCGCAAGCTGAACGGCAAGGTCTTCAAATGGGCCGAGGAGCCGGTTGACGGTCATCCGGGCGTAGCGGTCGCTTGTCGCTGCCGCGCCGAGGCGGTGATCCCCGGCCTCTAGGCAAGCGGGCGGCGATATGCCCGCGCCCTTCGCCGCGTCGATCATGACGCCATGTCGAAACAGCGCCGCCTCATCTATGACCGGGCCGTCCAGATCGAGGGCAGCCAGTCGCTCACCCCGAACGGCTACCTGCCGATCAGCGCGCGGATCGCCCGAACCGGCGTCCAGGATTATTACGCCTTCGAGTTCTGGCCGCTGTTCGAGGACCGCGAGCCCGATTCCATCATCCGCCTGTGGCGACCGCCGGAAGAGGTGTTCGACGCGGCCAGCATGGCCAGCTTCGAGCGTTTGCCGGTCACCGACGACCATCCATGGGAGGACGTCGCCGCGTCCAACTGGTCTGAATATGCGCGCGGCATGACCGAAGGCGCGCCGAGCCGGGACGGCGATTTCCTGCGGCACAATCTTCTGATCACTGATGCGGACCTGATCAGCGACGTGCAGATCGGCCTGAAGGGCGAGCGCACCGGCAAGTGTGAGGTCTCGTGCGGCTGGACCTTCATGATCGACCTGACCGCCGGAACGACGCCCGAAGGCGAGCCTTACGACATGATCGCTCGCGAGATCAGGGGCAATCATGTGGCGATTGTCGATGTTGCCCGCTGCGGGCCGGCCTGTCGGCTCGGCGACAGCGCGAAATCCCCAGCCGCGAGGTTCAAACTTAAAGATATGTGCAACTGCAAGACGCCCGCTTCGCCAGAGGACGAGACCATGACGATCAAGACCCGCTCCGTTGTTGTTGATGGCATCACCATCGAGGCGACCGAGCAAAGCGCCCAGGTCATCGACAAGCTGACCGCCGAGCGCGATGATGCCCGATCAAAGCTCGCCACCGTCCAGGCTGAGGCTGCGACGGCGAAGGATGCCCATGACAAGGCCATCGCCGACAAGGACGCCGAAATCCAGAAACTGAAGGATGAGGCCCCGACCGCCGCCACGCTCGAAAAGATGGCCGCAGATCGCGCTGGCCTGATCGACACCGCAAAAAAGATGCTGGGCGACAGCTTCGACTTCACCGGCAAGTCAGCCGACGAGATTCGCAAGGCCGCCGTCGAGAAAAAGCTCGGCGACAGCGCCAAGGATTATGACGCGGCGCAGATCACCATCGCCTTCGACACGCTGGCGCGTACCGCTGCCGACACGTCGAAGCCGGGTGACAAGCCCGCTCCGGGTGCCAAGGACGCGTTCGCGCCACAGGCTGGCCCCGGCACTTCCACCCACGTCACCGACCTCGACAAGAGCCGGACCGAGCGCGCCCAGCGCAAGGCCGACAAGTGGAAGCGTCCGGCGTAAAGGAGCCCTGACCGATGCCCTTCATTCAAGAATCTGTAGACCGCTACCACGCCGCTGCCTTTGAGGGCGCGATCGCGGACAGCCAGCTTACCAATATGTTCAGCCGTCTCGCCGAGGAGGCGATCCCGTTCGGCAAGGTGCTTTTGCAGGGCGCGGCTGACCGCACGGTCAAGCTGCCCGATGGCGGCGCAGAGGCCTTTGTCGGCCTGTCGGTTCGCGACCAGTCGACCGGCGCACTCAGCCCCAACCAGTTCGCCACCGGCGACTCCGTGCGAGTCATGGACAAGGGAGTGATCTGGGTCCGCGTCGGCGCGAACGTCGATGCCGGCGAACGCGCGGCATATCTCGATGCGACTGGCGCGATCGTGCCGGTCGGGACCGCCAGCTCGACGGCGATGGATGACGCCTGGTTCGAAACCTCGGCTGCAAGCGGTGAGCTTGCCAAACTGAAGCTCGCTTAAGGAGGCGCGGCCACGATGAACCATCTTCTCCTTCCCTCCTCGCTGACCGATGCGCAGCAGGCCAATTCGGCTTCGTCCAGGCGCAGACCTCGCACATCGAGGCCCAGCTCAACGAGATCGAGTATCAGGACATCCTCTATGATGCGCTGATCCCGGTCGATACCAGCGCGCACCCGTTCGCCAAGCAGATCACCTTCTACTCGATCGATGCGGTCGGCCGCGCCGAGTTCGTCAACGGCAACGCCAATGACATTCCGTTCGTCGATGCGTCGATGAACGAGCACTCGCACAACATCCGCACGGCGGCCATCGGCTACCATGTCGGCTGGGAAGAGGCGGGCCAGGCGCGCATGCTCGGTTTCAATCTCGATGTGACCAAGGCCGACATGGCTCGGCGCTCGGCAGAGGAGTTGTGTGACCGCGTCGCCCTCGATGGCGACAGCGCGGCTGGCATGCTCGGCCTGTTCAACTATACCGGCATCGACCTCGTCACCTTCACAACCGGCGGCGGCGGCGCCTCGACCTTTGGCGGCGGCACGACGATGACGCCAGACGAGATCGTCGAACGCATTTTCCTGCTGCTCTCGGGGGTAACTACCGATTCCAAGCAGACCATCCAGGCAGACACGCTGCTGATGCCGCTGACGACGCTGCTCTACCTGTCGCAGACGCGCATGCCGGACGGCGTGACCGACACGATCCTCGCCTGGATCAAGAAGCACAACCCGTACACGATGGCGACGGGCCAGCCGCTCGACATTCGCGGCCTGACCCAGCTTGAGACCGCAGGCACAGGCGGCATCAAGCGAATGGTCGCCTATGCCCGCCGTCCGGACGTGCTGAAGTTCCACCAGCCGATGCCGCACCAGTTCCTGCCGGCGCATCCGATGATCCTGAACATCGCGGTTCCGGGCGTCCAGCGTCTCGGCGGTCTTGAGATCCGCAAGCCTCTGGGCGTGCGCTACGCAGAAGGGTTCTGACCATGACCACACTCGTCAACAAAGGCCGATACAACCTGATCTTCAAGGATGCGAAGGGCAAGGATGTCCGGCTTCCGATAGGCGCCCAGTGGGAAGGGGAGGTCGATCTCAAGGCCAATCCGACGCTCCGCGCTCATATCGATACCGGCAACCTCTCAGAAGGTGACAAGATCGACGCCGACGCCGAAGCGGCGAAGGCCGAAGCCGACCGACTCGCAAAAGAGCAGGCCGAAGCCGATGCCAAAGCCAAGGCCGAAGCTGAACAGGCGGAGGCCGAAAAAGCCGACGCCGAAAAGGCAACCAAGGCCAAGAGCAAGACCGACGCCGAAGCGGCGAAGGCCGAAGCCGACACACCCAAGGGAAAATAAGGAGCAGCGATCATGCCCGACACGCCAGTTCTGGCGGACTTCCGGGCGCGCTATCCGGGGTTTGCCTCGACCGCTGATGAAACGGTCGAGGCTTACCTTTCTGACGCGACGCAGAAGGTATCGACCGCGATCCCGGTTGCGCAGCAAGCGGTTGCGATCATGATGATCACCGCGCATGATCTTACCCGGCTGGGAGAAGGTGATCGCCAGGAGGCTTCGTTTGCCAAGGCGCGGGCTGCGGGCGTGCGGGCGATAACGGATGGTCCGACCAAGGTCGAGTTTGAACGCTCCGACAATCTCAAGACATCGTCCTATGCTGCGACGCAGTGGGGCCAGCAGTATCTGGACCTGCTGAAGCGGTTCGCCCCGCTGGGGATTATCGCATGATCGCAAAAGCCACGCGCGCGGCGTCGATGGCGCTTTCAGGCGAGGCCAGCCTCACCCGCAAGAGCAATTTTGCCCAGGGTGACGGCGGCGCTCTGGTGAAGTCAGGCGATCCGGTCCCGATCCATGCCCGCTGGTCGGACTATACCCGCCAGATGCAGCAGATGGGCCTGCCCGAGGGCCAGCGCTATGCGCACATTCCAGATCCGGGCATCGAGCCGAAACCGGGCGACGTTCTCACCATCGATTCCGAGAGCGTTACGCTGACCATGGTCCGGCGCTCGTCCATGGGCGGCGTCTACTATGTCAGCGGAACGGATGGAGCAGGCTGATGGCCCGCAAGATGAAAGTCGTCGTCCAGCGCAACGTCGCGACCAATCTCAGCCGGCAGGCCGCGCTTACGGCGGTGACCTATGCCGGGTTGCAGGGCGAAAACGAAGTGTCGAAAATCCTGTCTGTGCCGCCGCAGCGTACCGGCCGCGTCTACAAGCACGGGACCGTGCGCCACAAGGCGTCGGCTGACGGTGAAAGCCCCGCGCCCCACACGGGCGAGCTGCGCCAGTCGGTCAAATCTGTGGTCAATGAGGCGAGCAAGACCGCCGAGGCCATTGTTGGCACACCGCTGAAGCGGGCGAAGGCACTCGAGCTGGGCACCGAGAAAATCAGGCCGCGACCTTTCCTGTCCAGGCTCGCAGAACCGCGCCGGGTCCAGCGTATGCTTAAGGCCGCGCGCGCCGGGGTCCGGGCCTACATCAAATCGGTGGGGGGCTAGATGGACCCGCAAGGCGATCTCGTTCTTCACCTTCGCACAGCGGCCGCGCTGACAGGCCTGCTCGATGTGTGGGCGGCGACCACACCGGCAATGCGGGCGGTGTTTCGCTCCGAAGCGCCAGAGCCATATCAGGTGGGCGCCGTGCCCTGTGTTATCGTTGATCCCATCCTGGAAGGCCCGGTGACGCTCGGCAGCTTCTCCAGCCGCTGTCCTCAGCTCATCCTCCCGGTGAGGATTTTCGCGCGGGTCAACGAGGCCGGAGACACCGCGTTATCCACGGCGGCGCAGGCCATGCGAAATTTCCTCCTGACGACACCGCCCGTTCTTTCCGGTGGGGCTGTCCTGGTCGACCATGATGTCTCGATCCCCGAAGACACACCGACCAGCGGCCCGACAGTTGGTGGAAGGCGTCTGGAAGTGACCATGCTGGTGCAGGAGACCGCGAATGCCTAAGAAGTATCTGCTGAAGGCGTCTAATATCAGCGTCTATGTTGGCGACTCGACCAATCTCGCCACCGCCACATGGACCGAAATTCCCGAGGTGTTCAATCTCGAAAAGGGCTCGGAAGACGTCGAAACCGTCGATGTCACGAGTTTCTCCTCGGCCGGCGACAAGCGCGAGGAACTGAACAGCTTCTCCAGCTTCTCCGATGGCACGCTCGAATTTTACGAGCTGATCGGCGACACGGTCCAGCAGCAGATCATCGACGCCCTTGGCGGCAACGACCCGATCTCCCTGCGCATCGAGAAGTCCGATGGCGAGAACACGAAGACCGTGGACTTCCTCGTGAACGTGACCGGCGAATCCGAACCGCTGGCGCCCGGAGAGGCCGCCTCTCTGGCTTACACCATCAAGCGCACGGGCGCGCCGGTCGTGACCGTGACGCCCGTCGTATAGAGTTTCCTCCCGATGATTGACCTTCATGCGCTGACCCTCGAACACGAAGGTCAGCGTCTTTCTTTCAAGTGCGACTATCGCGCCCTGCTGAAGCTTGAGGAGCTTGGCGACTGGCGCGACCGCCTTGCCGAAGCCATCAGCCTGAAAGGTCCGACGCCGCTCATCGAAGTGGCGGCGATCATGACCGGCAAGACCACGTCCCAGCTGATCGAGCTCTCGCCACCTCTGGGCGAGGTCCAGCGCTGTATCTCCGGCGCATGGGCGCTGGCGATGGAAGGCCCCGAGGGCCTGCGCAAATATGCTGACTCCGCGTCGAAGGAGGACGCGGAAGACGAGGCGGGAAAGCCCAGGACGACCCCGTTGCGCTGGGTCGCATCATTCTGGAGGCGCTTCAGTGCGCAATCCGGGGCGGTCTGAGCGAAGCCGCGTTCTGGACCTCGACGCCCTGGTCGCTGCGCCAGTTCCTCGCCGCCAAGGGCAAGACACTTGCAGACGACCTCAACCGGCTGATCACAGCCCACCATGTCGCCCTGCGCATGGAGCGGGAGAAGAAGCCCAAGAAGCTCGCGGCCTACCTTGTGGGCGATCAATCCCCACGCGCCCGTAACGAGAGAAGATCAGCAGACGAAATCTGGGCGGATCTGGAGCGCCTGGCCGGAGTCTGAGCCTTGGCGAACACACCTACAGTCGGATCGATCGGCTTTCGTATCACGGCGGAAGACGACCGCTTTGTGAAAGAGCTGCAGCGCGCGGGCGAACGTGGCCGCAAGGCGCTGGAAGGTGTCACCGACAAGGCCGACGATGTTGGCGACAAGCTCTCGCGGGCGGGCCGTGAAGGCGGCTCGGCCATGCAGAAGATTGACCGTCAGGCCGACAAGGCAGCGGGCGCGCTGGGCCGGGCCGAGCGCAACGCCAACCAGCTCAGGAACACGGTGTCCGGCCTAGCGCTTGGTGCGGCCTTCGTCGCCGGGACCGATATCATCGCGCAATTCGCGCAGGCCATGTCCACCGTCAAGGGCATAACAGGCGCAACCGACAGTCAGTTCGACCAGCTTCGAGAGAAGGCCAAACTGCTCGGAGCGCAGACCCGTTTCAGCGCCACCGAAGCCGCTGAAGGCATGATATTCCTCGCGCGCGCGGGCTTCGATGTCGACGAAGTGCTGGGCTCGATCGAAGGCACGCTCCAGCTTGCCCAAGCCGGCGCGATCGGTCTCGGCGATGCCGCCGACATCGCGTCCAACATCCTTCAGGGCTTCCAGCTCGATGTCAGCGAGACCGGGCGGCTGGTCGACATCCTGGCCAAGGCCGCAAACTCTTCGAACACCGACATTCGCCAGCTCGGCGATGCGATGAAATATGTCGCGCCGGTGGCGACGGGCCTCGGCGTCTCGGTAGAAGAGACGACCGCCGCGGTTTCGGCCCTGTCGGATGCGGGCCTGCAGGCGACACAGGCAGGCACGGGCCTGCGCAAGGTGCTGCTGTCGCTGGAGACGCCAACGGCGGCGGGCCGCAAGGCGCTGAAGCGGCTCGGCCTTACGGCTGAAGACGTGCGAATCTCGCAGATCGGTCTCGCCGAAGCGCTGGAAAACCTGAAGAATGCCGGCCTGTCCAATCAGGACGCGAAGGACATTTTCGGCATCATCGGCCTGCCGGCCTTCCAGGTGCTCGACGCCTCGGTTTCCAAGGTCCGCGAGCTGACCGATGCCTATGAGAACGCCGAAGGCACCGCGGCGAAACTGTCGGCGACGATGGACGACAACCTGAACGGCGCGCTGCTGGCTGTCCGCAGCCGCCTTGAAGCGCTGGTTATCGCTCTGGGGGATGCGGGCGCCGAACAGGCGCTGAGGGATGCGCTGGAAGGACTGGCGCGCCTGCTCACCATCGCCGCCCAGAACGCCGATGTCCTGGCCATCGCTATCGTGGCGCTCACCGTGCGTGCGTTGCTGCCGTTCGTGCAGGTGGTGCTTGGCCGGGGGGCGGCCGCGCTGGCGGGTCTTGGCGGGCAGCTCTCGCTGATCGCGTTCAAGGCTGGGCCGGCGGCGGCGGCCCTGACGGCGTTGAAGGCCGGCATTATCGGGCTTGCCACGGCGCTCGGGCCGGCGACCATCGCCATCGGGCTGGCGGCCGCGGCCTATCTCGCCATGGCCCGAAACGCTGCCGAGGCCCGCGAACGCATCGATCGGGCGGACGCGACCATCGCGGCAATGAACAGCACGCTGGCCGAGACCGAATCGCTGGCGCGAAACTCTGGTCTTGACGCGCTTGAGCGGGACGCCTCGCTTGCCGAACGGGCCGTCGACGCGCTGACCGATGCCTATGGCGCGCTCGGCGAGGCGATCCGCGAGGCGACCAACGATGCGCGGCTCAATGCCCTGTTCGAGATCACCGCAGAAGGGGCCGACGCGCTTCAGCAGATCGAGGAGCTGTCTCAGGAACGAGACAAGGCCATCCGCGCCGCCCGCGCCCGTGCCGAAGCGGCGCGCGTGCCGGTCACCGGCAACGCGATCCCCGACCCTCTTGCGGACCCCTCCACGCTTGTCGGCCCAGATCCGGACGTCGCGGCCCGCGAGGCCGCGCGCAAATTCGACCTCTCCGATGAAGGCAAGCGCCTGAAGGAGCTGGAGCGCACGCTCGGCAAGTTGCAGGCGCGCGGCGAGGCCATCAGCCGTGACCTGTTCCAGCCGGACAATTACGACGCGTTGCTCGGCCAGCGCGAACAGCTCGCCTCGATCGAAGAGGAGATTGTCAAGGCGCGGAATGCCGGCCTTGATGATGCGGCCGCGCGGCTGGAAGAACAGAAGGAGCTGATCGAGGAAACGATCCGCAACCTCGAAGGCGGGCTCAATCTCGAAGTGTCCCTCGATGTCGCGCGCGAGACCCTGCGCGAGCGCAAGGCCGAGGCTCCGCGCGCCAAGACCAAAAAGGAGACCGAAGAGGAGGAGGCCGAGGAGAAGCGCCGCGCTGAAGAGGCCCAGCGCGAACGTGAACGCCTCGCCGACCAGAGAAAGCGCCTTGCCAACATCCGCGAGGAGCTGGCCCTTGGCGCCGCCCTGCGTGAAGGCGACGAAGCCCGCGCCGCTGCGATCCGCCAGGACATACGCGCCCGTTCGCTCGCCAACGAGCTGATTGATGCCGGTGTCGATTCCGAACTCGCCTGGATCAGGGCGCGGCAGGAAGCGGCTGCCGAAGCCGAGCATGCGGAAGCCGCACGCCAGAAGGCGTTGCGCGAGGTGATCGCCCAGCGCGATCTCGACCTCGCCATCCAGTCGGCCCAGCTCAGCGGCGATGAAAAGACGGCCCGCACGCTGGAAGAGCAGCGCGATCTCATGCAGCGGATCAACCAGCTGCGCAGCGAGGGCTTGTCCGCTGAAGAAGCCACGACCCGCGCGATCTATGAACAGAACGTCCTGCGTCAGGCCGAACCGAGCGAGTATGAGCGCGCGCGCACCCAGTTTACCGAAGGCCTGTCCGGCGACATCTCGGCGGCGCTGTCAAACGCGGTGCGCACCGGCGACTATGGCAACCTCGTCCAGGAGGTGTTCGGCTCAGCCGCCCAGCGCGGTCTGGAAGACGCGATCAACAATCTGGCCGACAAGCTGGCTGAATTTTTCGCCGGTATCACCTTTGGATCGCCGGATGGGCAGGGCGGTTTCAGCTTCGGCTCGATCTTCGGCAATCCCTCCGGGGCCGGGGGCGGGCCGTCCGGAGTGGGCACGCCCGGTATCGTCGACAGCCACACCGCCGAGGCCCTGCGAGGGCTTGGCACCGCCGCCGAAGGGGCAAGCATGGCAGCCGAAGGCGCCGGGACCGTGCTTGAAGGCCAGCTCGCTGCCGGAGCCGTTCAGGCCGCACTGAGCCAGACCACCCAGTCTTCGGCGGCTGTGACCACGGCGGGCCAGCTTCTTGCGCTGGGTCAGGCTGCAAGTTTTGCCGCCTCGGCGCTTGCCACGATCTCGGCGCAGCAGGGCGTGGACTCCGGTATCACCGCGCTCTCGTCGCTATCCTTTGGTGGCGGCCGCGCGCATGGCGGGCCGGTCCAGCCGGGTAAGTTCTATGAGGTCAATGAGGGCGGCCTGCCCGAGCTGTTCAAGGTCTCAGGCAAGACCTTCCTGATGCCGGGGCAGGCGGGCATGATCGAGCCGCTGGCCGCGATGCGTGCCGGCGAGCGCGTCGACAGCGGCGCGTCGGAAATATTCATCACAGCGCAGGGCACCGGCAATGAAGAGCTCGACCGGCTGCTGACCCAGGCGATCAACCGCGCCACGGCCATCGCCCGCCAGCAGGCGGGTCCGGCCGCCGCCAATTTCCGGAGCCGAAAGCTATGACCACGCCACACATCGTGACATGGCCGTTCTACGTCTATAGCGGCGAGGTCGGCCTGACCCTTGTCGAACAGTCCCGCTCGGTCTCGCAGACGCTTGGTGGCTTTGCGCAGGTTGTCGGATCGGGCGCGCAGCGCTGGCAATTCACCATGGACGCCAACACGCTGAAGCCGGAATGGATTCCCGGCTACCGCGCGGCCATCGCCAAGGTGCGCGGACGCCTCGGCCTTTTCAGGATTCCGATCCGGGACCGCTTCCAGCCAAAGCCCGACGCGAACGGCCTGCCGGGACGCACACGCCTTACCCATTCGAGCGGCGTCACCTTTTCCAGCGGAGCCGGCTATCGCCGTCAGGGCGTGCCCATCATGGCGAGCTGCGAGGTCGGAGCGACCGCCTTCACCGCCGATGCAACGACCCGGGCCTTTCTCTATCCGGGGATGTATTTCGGGCTTGGCGAGGACCTGCACATCGTCAAGCAGGTCGAAGACGACCAGATCCTGTTTGAGCCAGCCGCACGCCGCAAGCACAGCCAGCGCCTGATCAGCCTGCGCCCGACGCTGATTGCCCGCATGGCCGACGATGCGAGCGGGCGGATCGGCCTCGAACTTGGCCGCTGGGGCCGTCCGTCCATCACCCTTGTGGAGCATGTGCTGACATGAGCGAGTTTGATCCGGTGATCGATGCGCAGCTGTCTGGCGCGACCGTGGTCATGGCGCTGCTGGTCGAGGTCGAGTTTGTCAGCGAATCCTACCGCCTCTGGACCGGTGTCGGCACCCGCACCTTTGGAGAAAAGGTCTGGGAGGGCGTTGGAGCACTGGCCTCTCTGTCGGATGTCTCGCGCCTCCAGAACGGCGAGGCCGACCCTTTCGAGATTGTGCTGTCGGGAAATGACGAGCTGATCCAGCTGGCGCTTATTGATTTCGCCTCCGAGGCGCAGGGGCAACCGATCGCGGCCTCGCTGCAGTTCCTGAACTTTACCGATGAGAGCCCGCTTGGCCCGCCCTGGCTGTTGCGGGAAGGCACCATGGTCGGCGCCGCGCTGACGGTAGAGGACACATCGCTTGCCCTGACCGTGAAGTGCGACACGCTGGCCTCCGGGCGCAACCGGCCGCCTTTCGGCAGGCTCACCGCCCGCGACCAGCGGGCGCGCTACCCTGATGATCGCGGGCTCGACAGTGTTCACAAGCTCAATGGATCGGAGATTGTATGGCCGGACTTCTGATCGATGATGCGGTCAGCCTGACGCTCAGGCGCTGGGCCGGGGAGGACTGGCTGTGGGGCCAGACCGACTGCGCGATGAGCGTGTTCCGCTTCATCGCCGAGACCTGGGGACGGGCCGAGCCGCTTGAACGGTGGCGCGGCACCTATCACAGCGAGAACGAGGCGAACCGGCTGATGACTTCGAAGGGTGGACCGATGCCGATGTTCCGCGCGGAAATGGATCGGATCGGCGCGGTTCGCGCGTCCGATCCAGACCGCGGCGCGGTTGGTCTCGTGCGCCGCGCGGATCGCCGCATGGTCGCTGCAATTTCGGTCGGAAACGGGATGTGGGCGGCTCGCACGCACACCGGCTTTGCGGGTTTCCGTCCCGGCTTTGCCGTTGCCTGGGAGAAGGACTGATGCCTCAATTCGCTGTACCCGCCATCGCCGGAGCGGTCGGCATCGCATCGGGGACGCTCGGCTACGCCGCCCTGAGCGTGGTCGTGAACGTCGCTTTCACCGTGGCGACGCAGGCGCTTGTCCAGTCCCTGCAGAAGCCGCCCAAGCCCGCTGATCGCCGCGAGAGTATCAGGTCGGAGGTCGCTCCCCGCCTGGTCCATTTCGGGCGCACGCTGGCCGGCAGCTCGGTCGTATATGACCGCGCCGCGAGCAAGGTCCGCTGGCAAGTGCATGTTCACAATCACGGCGAGGTCCAGCGCCTTCACAAGCTGCTTCTGAATGGCGAACTGCGCCAGATCCTGCCGACCGGAGAGGCCCGACCCGACCAGCGCTTCAAGGGCAATGTCTATGTCGAGTTCCACGAAGGCAGCACCAGCCAGCAAGCCTCTCAGCTGATGCTGTTTCCCGATGTGCGCAAGAACAATGCGATCGCGCCGGACTGGACGACCGCCCACCGTCTGCGCGGTCTGGCCTATACGGTCGTTCGCGCCCGCACGCCCAGCCCGGAAAATTTCAACTCGATCTATGTCGGCGGCCGCCCGCCCGTGCCAACCATCGAGGCCGATTTCGGAACGCCGCTCGACCCGCGTACCGGACAGAGAACCTTCAGCGACAATGCCGCGCTCGTCACCGCATGGTTCCTGACCCACCCGCTCGGCATGCGTCTGCCGGAATCCAAGATCGACTGGGACTGGCTGAAGACGGCGGCGAATGCCTGCGATGCGCTGGGTTACAAGGTCGGCGGCTCGTGGTCGGCGATCGAGCCGCCAAAGGTCGCGCTTGCCAATTTTCTCGCTGCGATGGATGGGGCGACCTGGGTCGGTCGGGACGGGCGTATCCGGATCGAACCCGGTCGGTATCAGGCGCCCGATGTGAAGCTCACCGCCGACAATGCGATCATCGCCGTCAACAGCCTGTCATCGGGCCAGGAAGAAGGGCAGGGGCGGACCGAGCAGATCGTCCGCTTCTCCGATCGCACGCGCGACTATTCGGAGGTCGAGGAAACGGCCGCCATTCTGGACAACGCTGTTGTCCACGAACCGGACGAGTACGACCTCGCCTATGTGCACGACAAGCCGCAGGCGCTGAAACTCGGGCGACGGGCGTTCGCGCGCGCACATGCGACGTGGCGAGCCGAGCTGACGACAAATCTCACCGGCCTGAAGCTCATGAACAAGCGGTTCTTCGAACTGCATCTGCCTGAGTTCGGCGTGATCAATCAGGACATGGAGCTGGAGGGCTGGCGCTTCGACCTGGCCACGGGTCAATGCCAGATCGCAGCCCGTTCGGTCAGCGCCGCCGACTTCACCTGACGGCTAAATCCCCACGCGCGAAACCGCAGACAATATGCGCGCATGGATCAGGCCCTGACCGACCTTCAGACAAAGCTGCGCTCGCTTTTCCGGACGTTCAACCGGGAAGGTGACCCTGAAAGCGGGCTCTATGAGCCTGAGCTCGCGGCCCTTCAGAAGACCTTCGGGACCGACCTGATCAACATGCTGAATCGGGTCCTGATCGGACTGGCGGGCGAATCCTATCCGCCGATTCCGAGCGCCGAAAACCTGTCCGGCACGATCTTCTATCTCGCGAGCAACGGCTCTGGCGGCTATCAGTGGAACCAGATCGCTGTCGCCGATGTGCAGGCCGCCGCCGACCTTGTCCAGTTCGAGGCCGACATCCAGGCGGCGGTTCTCGCGCAGACACAGGCCATCGTCGATGCGATCTCCGAGGACGCGCCATTCAACGAACGTTATGATGACGATACGGCTCTGCTGGCCGATCTGAGCCAGCCGGACGGTGCCTTTGGCATCGATATGACGAATCTCGTCATTTACAGGAAATCCGGGGCCGAGGGGACCGGCAGCTGGTCGGTCCATTCCAACATCCTCGACGCCTTCGCCGGCACCGCCAGCGCCCAGGATATTACGGATGTGAACGCGCGGGTCGACGCGGCTGAACAGCGTCTCAATGCCGCCGAGGCGGTCCTGCGTCGCCTCCAGACCTTCCACCCGACCACCGCGCCGGTGTGGGACAGCCTGCCGGTGGCGATCATCAACCAGACCCAGACCGGACAGGTCTTCGACCTCGACACCTATGTGAGCGATGCCGACAGCCCGCCTGAAAACCTGACCTTCACCCTGATCGATGCCCTGCCGGCTGGCTTTTCTCAGAGTGGCGACCGCGGCGAGATCATTTCCAAGGTCGACACATCAATTGTGGCCCGCGTCGATGTCACCATCCGGGTGACCGACGAGTCCGGCAACACGGCCGATGCAGAAATGAGGCTCGAAGCCTATGAGGATGGAAATCCGCCGACCGAAGCGCCGATACTCGCAAGCATTCCGAATCTCGGTGTCGTCGAAGGAAACCCGATTCCGGCGCGCGATCACCTGAACGACATCGCCAACCTCGCCAATTGCGCACAGCCCGTGGTTGTCACCGCGACGGTGACGCCCGCCGGAAGTGGTTACACCGTGACCGGCAATTCGCGCGGTGGGACGGCCACACCCGGCGCGGTCGGAACCTATCAGGTAATCACGCGCGCCGAGGCCGATGACGGCCAGTTCCAGGAGCGCGTATCGCAATTCACGATCACCGAGGCTCCAGCGCCAACCTTCGCCCAGCCGCCAAACCGTGTGGCCCAACAAGGCGCGTCGGCCATCGTCGTCGATCTCGGACAGTTCATCGACGATCCGAACACGCCGGACAATGAGCTGGCTCCGACGCTGGCCGTGACCGGCGGGCCGGGCCTGACCTCGGTTTCCGGCCTCGTCCTGTCCATTCCGACCAACCAGCTCGGCAATTACCGGATGACCGCGACGGTCACCAACCGGGCCGGGAAATCAGCGTCACGCAGTTTCGACGTAACAATCTTCACAACCGGCGGCGGCGGCATCAGCGGCGGCGGCGGCGGCGGCGGTGGTGGAACGGTGGTCATCCAGCGTTACTAGGAGACAGGCATGGCTTTCAATACGGTGACGGATGCTGTTGCGACTCTGGCAAATGCAGAGTCGTTTGCTGTGCCTGAACCTCGGGCGCATGATCCTTCGCAGTCTCAGGAACAGCGCATTTCGGACCTGTACTCCGATCTCTACCTTGTGACGCAGCTGCTCCAGGGCATGCAGTTCTATTCGCTGGCCGGCCTGGTCGGCACCGGCACGGACGAGATTGCGGGTTTCCGCGTCTACCGTCAGGAGGACACGCCGAGTCCGGCCAAGGTCGGTGACATCTGGATCAGCTCGGGCGGCTCCCGCATCTACAACGGCAACGCCTTTGTCGAGGATGTTTATGCGATCGATGTGATGCTCGCGGTGCGTGACGCGCGTCTCGATGCGCTGGAGGGCGCCGGATATCTGACGGCCGCCAGCAATATCGCAGCCACCCAGCTGACCGGTACGCTCGACCCGGCGCGCATCCCCGCGAGCGTAAAGGCCAAGCCGGTCGTCGCGGTCGATGCAACCGACAACCCCTCCGATCTTGCAAACATGAAGAACGAGCTGCTGGCGGAGATCGGCGCTGGCTCGCCTGTGATCACCGCCGATGGCATCACCCGCTACTACAAGGGCTCCGGCGACAAGCAGGATGAGGCGAGCTATGTCGTCGGAGCGGACGCGACGCCACTGATCTCGCAGATTGTTGGCCTGCAGGCCGCGCTTGATGCCAAGCAGGACAGCGCGGGCCTCTCCTCTGTTGCGACATCCGGCAATTATAACGACCTGTCGAACCGGCCGCCGCTGGATGACCGGATTCGCAGCTTTACCCGCGCGCTGCTGGCGGCGTCCGCTGTCAGCGCGGTGGCCACGGCCTATGCCGAAGGCTCGGTGTTCCAGCGTGTCACGGGTGACCAGACAGCGCTTGTCGCGCAAGATCCCGGCCTGATCGACCTGATTGTCCCGGACGCTGACCCGACCGGCACAAGCGGTGTCTGGCAGCGCGTGCCGGACCTGCGACCGGTGCTGCTCGAACAGGACACGCCCGCGCGCAATGTCCAGGGCTTCCATAAGCGCATTGCCGATGGCCGCGATTTCGAGCTGCTGGCCAACACCTACAATATCGACAGCGCCGTCACGGTTGATCGTGGCCAGATGACAATCAAGGGTGCTGGCGCGATGAGCGCCGCCTTTGGCACCGATGGCGAGCAGACCCGTATTGTCCAGACCGGTGACGATGCGCCGATCTTCCATGTGCAGAGCCCGAATTTCGCGCTCGAAAATGTCGAGCTTGAGATCACGGGCAACGGTTCGCAGCCGCACATGATCCTGGGGCGTTCAAGTGGCGCAGCTGATGTCGATGCCGTTCTGATCGGCCTTCGCGTCCATGGCCTGTCCACGGGCACCCGCTCGAACATCTATGTCAATGGCCGGGGTCTCGAAATTCGTGGCGGGACCTTCCTGGGCGGCACCGACACAATGGTCGAGCTGGACTGGGACGGCATCACCGATGGCGCAGGCGAGGTCACGGGCGACGATCTCGGCATGCGCCGTTTCTCGGCGACCGATTTTGTCTGTCACGGCGCGGCGCTGACCTTCATGAAGAATGTCGGCGCGAACAAGACCAAGCTGTCCGGCATCAATCTTGATGGTTTCCTCTTCGATGTCGGCGGCGAGCTGTTCGAGGGCACGCTTCGACAGGGCTTTATCGGCAATGGTGTCCTCAACTGGGCCAATGACACGCCAATCATCCTGCATGGCGGTAGCGAGGGCGCGCTGCTCTCATCGATCAGCGTGAATGGCCACCCCTCGGTTGCCACCCGGCGCCCGAACCATGCCATCGAGCTCAAGGCGGGCACCTATCGCGGGGTCAAGCTCTCCGGCTGGATCGCGAACCTCATCGAGCGCGACGCCGTGAAAGTGTCGGGCGACGGCACCGCGACCACGACGATCTATGATCTCGATATCGACCTTGAGGCGGTGCAAAGCGGCACGCTGGCCGGGGCGCGGTATTGGGGCCTGTTCGAGAATTGCACGCTGGTCCGCCCGCGTTTCCGCGGAAGCTTCGACAAGCATGCGAACAATACAACTGCCTATGTGCTGAAATTCACAAATTGCGTGCTGGTCGATCCGAAGTTCGACATTTCCTATGACAGCTCGACGCTGAACCTGATCGATCCGGCCGATGCGGTCTCCTTCATCATCACGGGCGACCAGCGATCCGGCCTGCGCCGCAATGCCGATGGCAGCCTTGATACGGTCGTCAATACCACGCCGCGCGTGCGCTACGATGGCAATGGCCGGGTTGGCGTCGGCACGGGCAGCGACGTGCTGCTGCGCTCCTTTGAAGCCCGCTCATCCAGCGCGATCAATATCCGCTCCTCGCGGTCCACCACCGGCGCGGCGGGCATTGAATGCGCGAGCCTGAATTCCGCCAGCGAGTACAATGCGACGGCGATCCTGTACGGCGCCTATACCGACGGCACCGATGGCAGCGAGGACAGCAAGGCGCAGCTCTTCACGCTTGAGAATGGAAGCCTGGTCGAGGCCCTGTCGGCTGACCGGGTGGCCGTGCGTCCAGGCAATGACAATGCGGTCACGCTCGGCGCGGCGTCGCAGCGTTTCAGTGAAGTCTTTGCAGGCACCGGCACAATCAACACCTCCGATGGCCGCGAGAAAGTGCAGGTCGAGATCAGTGATGCGCTGCTCCGGGCCATTGAGCGTGTCGATATCGCCGCCTTCCAGTGGAAGGACGCCATTGAGAAGAAGGGTGAGGCGGGGGCGCGCATTCATGCCGGTGCGATTGCCCAGCAGGTGCGGGACGCCTTTGAGGCCGAAGGCCTTGACGCGGCGCGCTATGGCCTGTTCTGCGCCGATCCGGTTTTCGAGACGCGGATCAAGGCCGGCCGCGAGAAGGGGCCGGACATGGGGCCGGAAGATTTCGAGACCGTGCCGGTGATTGACCCGGAGACGGGCGAACAGCTCGTCCGGTTCGGCCTTCGCTATGACCAGCTTTACGCGCTCGGCCTGCTGGCCCTGCGCCGCAAGAGCGAAACGATAGAGGCGCGCCTCGCCGCGCTGGAAGCTTGAGAGGAGACCCTGCCATGAAGTCCGACCCGAAAGTCCTCGCCCAGCTGATGCTGCAGGGCGCGATGCCCCTGATGGCGCAGATGATCACAGAGAGCGAGCCCTACCGGATGACGGTCGATATCGCCGCCCAGGGCAAGGACCAGATCCGCGCGCATTTTGCCGAGGTGCGCAAGCGCCTCGATGAGATCGAGGCCGCTGTCTGCAACAATTACGATCAGGCGCTCGGCCGTCTCGGAGAGATCCTGTCGGATGCCGGACTTGAAGCCATCGTCGATCAGGCAAAGGCCCGGATGGCCAGCGAGCCGCCGCTGCCTTCGGAAGAGGCGTAAGCACGATGTGGGGCCCGCGTCCTGTCCGTCCGGCGAGTGCCGAGGTCGAAGCCGGTCTTGTGCTGAGCTTCAAGGACGTTCGCCGAACCGGCACGCTGCGCCAGGGCCGACCGGAATGGGAGCTCTTGCGTCCGGTCTGGTTTGATGGCGTCGAGGTGCCGGCGGGGTTTGTCTTCGATGTTCACTCCCTGCCCTGGCTGCTGCGCTACCGCCAGCCGAAGAACCCGGCCTGGTGGGGTCCGCCAGCGCTGCACGACTGGGCGCTGGAAAGCGGCACGCTGACACTGAAGGAGGCCAACAGCCTTTATCTGCGGGCGATGCGCGCCATCGGCGTCGAGCCGCATCACCGGTTCTTTGCCTATGCCGGTGTCGAGTTCGGTCGCCGCTTCTTTCCGAAACGGATCACGCGGATCGATCCGGACAATGTTGAGCTGATCCGCAAGACCACGGGCCGCGAGCCGCAGCAGGTCGAAGGCAGGGGCGCGCACCGCAAGGCCGCCTTCCGGGCGCTCAGCCTGATCGGCCGGACCTGGCTTGCCAGCAAGGGAGGCGGGCTGTGACGGAGCCAGTCATCAAGGTGGATTTCGCGCTCGCTCTGGCGGCGACACTGGCGCACGAAGGCGGCTGGTCGAAGCATCCGATGGACCCGGGCGGGGCCACGATGTACGGCGTCACCAAGCGCGCCTGGGAAGCCTATGTCGGGCACAGCGTGACCGATGAGCAGCTGCGCAACATCACGCATGAGCAGATCACGCCCTTCTACCGCGAAAACTACTGGGACCCGGTGCGCGGCGATGATCTGCCCGGTGGTGTCGACTGCCTGGTCTTCGATATCTGTGTCAATTCGGGGCCGCATCGCGCCGCGATCATCCTGCAGCAATCCATCCTCGACGTCTCGCGGATCGGCATCCGCCAGGATGGCGCGATCGGGCCGAAGACCGTTGCGGCGGCGCATGCCGTCAACGTGTTCGACCTGATCGACCGGATCGCATGGCGACGGCTGACCTTCTACTCGCAGCTGCGCGGCTGGGCCTCCTTCAAGGGCGGCTGGAGCCGTCGCACGATCGAGACCGCGACCTTCGCGACCGCGATCGCGACCGGTCACGGCCGCGCGATGGTCAATTCACGGGACCTGCCGCTTGCGGCTTGAGAACCGGTTTTCCTCGCCTCGCTCCGACCCGCGATAATCGCCTCTGCAAGAGACACCCTTGCCAGACCAGAGGACTGACCCATGAAATTCCTGATCGCGCTGATCGCGCTCCTGACCATTCCATTCGTGACCGCCTGTTCAAGCGGCCTGACCAGGCTCTCGGTGCTCGACCGCGACGAGACACCTCGCACCGCTGCGGTCGAAGCCTCGGGCGCCATCACCGCCGCTCTCAACGAGATTGCGCTTTTGTGTGAAGCAGGCGGCATCTCGCAGGATGTGGCCGCGACGATTGTACAGCATGCCCCGCCCGTCATCGAAGTGGCGGAAGAGTATTTCACGTCTGCCGAGACCTGCGTCGTCATCGACGGCGCGCTTCAGTCTGACCCCGCCGCAGGCGGGACATGCCAGCGTGGATCGATCCAGGCTGTATCGAAGCGCTTTCCGAGTGTGCTGGCCTCAGCGGCCGGCGAATTTGGCCTCGGCACGCGAACGGGATTGACGCTGTATCTCGCGGGGCGGGCCGTTGATCGATACGCCGGCAACAATGATGGCGGCATGATCGATGGCTTTACCAAGGACGACGATCTCAACCGCGACCAGTATATCGAGGCTCTGGCCCCTCTGAGGGATGCCCGCGACCGGGCCGCACTCTGTGTCCAGCGGGTTGCGAACGGCTGATGCGCCGCTCGTAACGATCTGCAACCGAAAGCCGGGGTTGCCCCAAAAGCGGGAACTCCGGCTTTTTCATGAGTCGGAGAGGGCGAACGAAAATGGCTGATCAGCACGGCATGATGGAAACGATGCGCGGCAATCCATGGCTTCGCGACATCATGGTTGCGGTGATTTCAGGGACTGCGGTTCTCATCGGCGGCAAGATCGCAGCCGGACCTGACTACGCAGCATCCATGAACGAGCGCCTGACGGAGGTTGAGCGGGTCAATCGAGAGCTTCAGGCGACAAACACGGCCCTTCGGATCGAGCTCGCATCGGTGACGGCCTCGCTTGATGAAACCATCAGCTTTGAGGACCTCGTCTGTTCGATCCTCAATAGTCAGCCAGGGCTCAACTGGGTGAAGGCGGCAAACATGACGCCAGACGGCAGCGTTGAATTTCGCATGGTGTGCATGGATGCCGAGTACCGCGCTCGCTTCGAAGTCAGCCCCTTCGAGTATGTGGGCGAAACCGATTTTGAGTACTGGCCTGAAGATGTGGCGCGCGGCTTCTATGAAAATGACATGGAAGTCTACACCACGCGCAAGCCGCTAATGGTCAGGGAATATTGGGTGTCGCCGGATGGCCGACCGGCGCATGGGACGCTGACCAAATTCTATCACCGATTCCGAACCGGAAACCCTCAGACCGATATCGAGCTGATTATCGGCCACCTGCCTGTCGAAGCTGAATGAAAGCTGCTAGGCTGCTTCGCAGTCGAAACCGGGACCGACAGCGTGCAAACTCAAATCGTGGCATTCGCCTTGGCGGGCATCACCCTGCTGGCTTGTTTTGCGCTGGATCGCTGGCTGCGTCTTGATCGAAATGTCGGCCGCTGGAAGGTGCCGGAGGAGGCCGATCGTCAGCTTGACGAAGCAGCCACGCCTCGATCGTCTGAAGGACGCGATCCGTAAGCGCATTGGCAGCGGAATCGCTCTCGCTTGGATAGGGGGCGGACAGGCCCTTCCTGATTGCCTTGGGCGCCATCTTGATCGCCATGTAGACGGCCGTCTCAAGCGAGCTTTGACCGCTGCGCAGTTTAGCCTTCTCGATCTGCGCCGCGAGCAGTTTCAGGGCTTCGTTCTCCTGGCTCATCTGCTGCCTCCACTGTTGCACCAGTCCGGTTTGGGTTCGCCGCTGTCATAGTCCCACCGCTTCATCGCGCCGCGCGAGATCATGATCGAACCGAGATCTTCGCCATCGACGGAGAGGTCAACGACCTCGCGGCCATATCGATCAGCGCCATATGAACGGGTGATGTCGATAGGTTTGCCACGCGTATACTCCACCACGGCCGCCTTTGCTTCATAGCCCAGCTCGCGCTCGGCTTCACATTCTGCTCCGCCAAAGGCCCCGACGCCGCCCGTTTCGGGGGCGTCGACGCCATGCAGGCGGAACTCGACGCCATTGATGCGGCCGCTGTCGCCATCCGACCAGTAGATCGAATCGACCTCGACCGGCGAGCAGGCCGACGCCAACATCACAGCCAGCGCGGCCGACCGAAACCTGCTCATCCGCGCGGCGTGTCGGAGACTTGCGCTGCGACGATTTCGAAGCTGGCGGTTACATGAACGGGCTCCTCGTTTCCCATGTATATGAGAGTTCCCGCATCGTCCAAGTCGGGCCGAATCAGGTCTGCGAGGTCGAGATTGAGAAGTACGGGTTTGCCGGTAGCTTTGCTGGTGAACCGTTTCCAGTAGGCCATTGTTTTCTCCTTTGATCGGGGCGGCATCCTGCCAGAATTTTTCCGTCAAACAATAGGGTGTTCTTGTCCTGTTCATGGTTTTTAGGAGCCTCGCGCGACGGAAAGAATCGGGTGTTTGGTTAATGGTGGTCGCAGAATGTGCCGGACTCTGTAATCGGTCTCCAAAACCGCAGGTCCTGGGTTCAAGTCCTAGTGCCCGTGCCAGGCGATCTTCACCACATTGTCATGCCGTTTGCGAAGCTGCTGCGTTGATCGCCTCCGCAAATCACCTATCTCTATCCTCGATGACCGCGTTGCTCCGCCTTGCCATTCTAGGCTTCTTTGCGCTCTGCCTATCGGCAGGTCTGCTGGGCTGTAGCGTGTTTGCGCAGACAGCAGGTGCCGTCGAAGCCAGCTCGCACGTGGCTCCGACGGCGCACCACGCCCATGACCACCACGCGCAGCCCGCCGATCCTGCGAACCCGCCGGTCGGACATGCGCATCATGGCGACGATGGCGCACCCGGCTGTGAGGCGTGCGACCAGAGCCTGGTCAATCGCGCCTCAGCCACGCCGGACAAGGCGCTGGACGGCTCCAGCTTTCCGTTGCCGAGATTGGTGGTCCCGGCAAGGCTTCAACTTGAGCCGCCTTCTCAGGCCGTGCAGCAGACCGATTGGCCGCCCGGCCTGGACCCGCCTTTACGCGGCTTGACCCTCATCCAGCAGAAAATCAGCCTCCTGATCTGATCGCAGCGATCTTTGCCCCGCGCCGTCGCGCGCTGGCCGATTTCGCTCATCCTTCCATCAGACAACACGCTGAAAATCCATGTTCAACAGACGACATTTCCTCGGGATGTCTGGCGCAGCCATCGGCGCGACCAGCCTCCTTCCCGCCTGGGCCCGCAGTGCTGCCCACGGCAATCTCGGTCTGCCCACCCTGACAGGCACCGAGTTCAATCTCGACATAAGCCAGTTCCCGGTCCGCATTGATGGGCGCTCCGGCATCGCGACCGGCGTCAATGGCACGCTGCCGGCACCGCTCATCCGCTTCCGCGAGGGCGACGACATCACCATCAATGTGAAGAACAATCTGAAAGCCGACACCAGCATCCATTGGCATGGGCTTCTGGTGCCATTCTACATGGATGGTGTGCCTGGCGTGTCCTTCCCGGGGATCAGGCCGGGTGAGACCTTTCAGTACAAATTCGCCGTGCCGCAATCGGGCACCTACTGGTATCACTCGCATTCCGGCCTGCAGGAACAGGTCGGCCATTACGGGCCGATCATCATCGACCCGGCGGGCGCTGACCCGGTCGCATATGACCGCGAATACGTCCTTGTCCTCTCAGACTGGAGTTTCGAGAATCCGCACCGCATTTTCGCCAAGCTGAAGAAGTCTTCGGAATCCTACAATTTCAATCAGCGCACATTGGGTGACTTCGCTGACGATGCGGCCAGAGAAGGCTTTGGCACCGCGCTCGAAGACCGCGCCATGTGGGGGCAGATGCGGATGAGCCCGCGCGACCTCGCAGACGTGACCGGCGCGACCTATACGTATCTGATCAACGGCCATTCGACGCTCGACAACTGGAACGCCTTGTTTGAACCCGGCGAACGCGTGCGTCTGCGCATCATCAATGCGTCGGCCATGTCGATCTTCAACTTCCGCATCCCGGGCCTGCCGATGAGCGTGGTCGCGTCTGATGGCCTCAATGTCCGCCCGGTAGAGACTGATGAGTTCCAGATCGGTGTTGCTGAAACATATGATGTGGTCGTTCAGCCTGAGCGGGCAGGGGCGTATGCGATGGTTGCCGAATCCATCGACCGGTCGGGCCAGGCCGTCGCGACGCTCGGCAGTCAGCCGGGACTGCGCGCCGAAGCACCGCAGATCCGTGCGGTGCCCACCCTCACCATGAAGGACATGGCGATGGATCATGGCTCAATGAGCGGTATGGATCACGACGCGCATGACATGAAGGCGATGGATCACAGCCAGCACGATATGGGTGGTATGGACCATGGCGATCACGATATGAAAGCTATGGACCATTCAGGCCACGACACGGATGGCAAGGATCATTCCGGTCATGACATGGGCGAGATGGATCATTCCGGTCACGATATGGACGGTATGGATCACTCGCAGCATGATATGGGTGACGGTAGCGAGATGCAGATGCACGCGCACAAGACCGGCCCGGGCGTTGCCAACACGGCGATGATGCCCGTGAGCCGGCTGGACGAGCCGGGTATCGGCCTCGACGATGTGAACCACCGCGTGCTGACCTATTCGCAGCTGCGCTCGCTCGACATGAACCCGGACATGCGGGCGCCAGACCGCGAGCTTCAGATCCACCTCACGTCAAACATGCACCGCTATATGTGGTCGTTTAACGGGGTGAAATTCTCTGAGGTGAAGGAATCGATCCGATTGCAGGAAGGCGAGCGCGTGCGCTTCAATCTCGTCAACGATACGATGATGCCGCATCCGATCCACCTGCACGGCATGTTCTTCGATCTCGTGAATGGCGGCGGCCACCACAAGCCACGCAAGCACACCGTCATCGTCAAACCGGGAGAGAAAGTCGCCTTCGACGTTACGGCCGAACATGTCGGCGACTGGGCGTTCCACTGCCACCTTCTCTATCACATGCATGCCGGGATGATGAATGTAGTCTCGGTGATGCCGAAGGACGGAAATGTGCCGACGCCAACCTCATACGATCCGCATGCTGGCCACGACATGTCCTCAGGAAAGATGGATCATTCAGGCCATGAGGGACATGACATGCCAAAGGATGATCCCCATGCAGGCCATGATATGAGCAAGGGAGGGCACCACTGATGACCAACCGTTTCAGACGCACCCTTTGTCTTGGAGCCGCCAGCCTGCTCGTCATGCCCGCCGCCATTGCAGAGGAGGGTGATGCGCCCTGGTCAATGGCAGATGAGGTCTTCGGCGAGGAGGCAATGCGCCATTCGCGCGACCACCTGCGCCATTCGCATGGATCGATGAACACCTTCTATGTTCAGGCCGAGCGGTTCGAATTGCAGGCTTTCGACGACGAGGATGTGCTGCTGCTTGATGGTAATGCCTGGTATGGCGGCGATATCAACAAGCTCTGGCTCAAGACCGAGCTGGAATATCTGCCCGATGAAAGCGACCTTGAAGAAGCGGAGGTGCAGCTTCTCTGGTCGCGGGCCGTATCGCCCTATTTCGATATCCAGACCGGCATTCGCCAGGACTTCGAACCGCGGGGTCGGACCCACTTCGTCGCCGGTTTCCAGGGGCTCGCGCCATACCTGTTCGAACTGGACGGGGCGGCCTTTGTGTCAACCGACGGCGACCTCACCGCCCGAGTCGAGAGCGAGTATGAGCTTCTGCTTACCCAGCGCCTCATCCTGCAGCCGCGCGCCGAACTCGAACTGTCTGCGCAGGAAATTCCAGAGCTCGAGACCGGTTCCGGCGTAACGAGCCTCAGTGCAGGACTTCGTCTGCGATACGAAATCAAGCGCGAATTTGCCCCTTACGTCGGCGTGGAGTGGCAAAAAGCCTTCGGCGATACGGCTGACTTTGCAAAAGCGGCAGGGGAAGAGAGCGAGGCGGTCGCTTTTGTGATCGGCGTCAGAGCCTGGCACTGATCGATACCGATAGAAGCCATGGAGCCAGCCTGTTTCACATTTGAGACAGGCTGGCGTCCGTTTGTCCCTCGTGCCGGTCTTCACATCGTGATCAACTGCGCGCATGTTGAGGACAATTATGAGCGTCAGGCGATGCCCTGCGCGTAGCAATGAAATCAGGGAGATCAATCGATCATGAGTCACGAGGTAACAACGCATCCGGTTCCGGAAGCTTTCGCTTCCCAGGCCAATCTGACTCCGGAAAAATATCGCGAGATGTATTCTGCCTCGATTGACGACCCAGAAGCATTCTGGGGCGAGCATGGCAAGCGCATCAAGTGGATGACGCCGTACACGAAAGTGAAAGACGTCTCTTGGAATCGCGATGACCTTCATGTGCGCTGGTTTTCAGACGGCACGCTGAATGTCACTGAGAGTTGCCTCGACCGCCATCTGGAAACGCGCGCCGACAAGCCTGCCATTATCTGGGAGGGCGACGATCCGGAAGACAGCCACACGCTGACCTACAGGCAGATGTATCATGCGGTGTGCCGCTTCTCCAATGTTCTCAAGGAGATGGGGGTCAAGAAGGGCGACCGCGTCACGATCTACATGCCAATGATCGTCGAGGCTGCGATGGCAATGCTGGCCTGCGCGCGCATTGGTGCCGTCCACTCTGTCGTCTTCGGTGGATTTTCGCCTGAAGCGCTCGCAGGGCGGATTACAGACTGCGAATCGAAGTTCGTCATCACCGCAGACGAAGGCGTTCGAGGGGGCAGGATCGTTCCGCTGAAAGTGAACTGCGACAAGGCATGTGACCTTGCCAATGGCATGGTGGAAAAGGTACTCGTTGTTCGCCGCACTGGAAATGATGTGGACATGAAAGCAGGCCGTGATCTCTGGCTGCATGAAATTGGCGCTGACGTCGCCGACACCTGCCCACCTGAGCCGATGAACGCAGAAGACCCGCTCTTCATCCTCTACACTTCAGGCTCTACCGGCAAGCCGAAAGGCGTCCTGCATACCTGCGGCGGATACCTTGTCTGGGCTTCCATGACGCATGAATACGTGTTCGACCTCAAGGAAGATGATGTCTTCTGGTGTTCGGCCGATGTCGGCTGGGTTACGGGGCACACCTACATCGTCTACGGCCCCCTGGCGAACGGTGCGACCTCGGTCATGTTCGAAGGCGTGCCGACCTATCCGAGCGCTTCGCGCTTCTGGGAAGCGTGTGACAAGCACGGCGTAACCATTTTCTATACTGCGCCGACAGCGATTCGCGCCCTGATGCGTGAAGGTGACGAGCCGGTGAAATCGACCGACCGCTCCTCGCTCCGCCTTCTTGGCACGGTGGGCGAGCCCATCAATCCGGAAGCCTGGGAATGGTATTTCAAGGTGGTGGGTGAAGAACGCTGCCCGATTGTTGACACTTGGTGGCAGACAGAGACCGGCGGCACCATGATCGTTCCGCTTCCTGGCACAAGCGAGATGAAGCCAGGCGCCGGCTCTCATCCCTTCTTCGGCGTGCAGCCTAAACTGGTCGATGCAGAAGGACATGAGTTGCGCGGTGCAACCGAAGGCAACCTCATCATCACCGACAGCTGGCCGGGCCAGATGCGGACCGTCTATGGCGACCACCAGCGATTCATAGAAACCTATTTCTCCGCCTATCCCGGCAATTATTTCACCGGGGATGGCTGCCGGCGCGATGAGGATGGCTTCTACTGGATCACCGGCCGGGTCGACGATGTCATCAACGTTTCCGGCCATCGCATGGGCACCGCGGAAGTCGAGAGCGCTCTGGTGTCACACGACGCCGTCGCTGAAGCGGCGGTTGTCGGATATCCGCACGATATCAAGGGGCAGGGCATCTATGCCTATGTCACGACGGTTGCGGAAGTTGAGCCAAGCGATGAGCTGAAGTCGGAACTAGTCAGACATGTCCGGTCGGAAATCGGACCGATCGCCAGCCCGGACCTGATCCAGTTTTCCTCAGGGCTTCCGAAAACGCGTTCCGGCAAGATCATGCGTCGGATTCTGCGCAAGATTGCCGAGGACAGTTTCGATAATCTCGGTGACACGTCCACCCTCGCAGAACCGGAAGTGGTCGAGCAGTTGATCGAAGGTCGCCAGAACCGCAAGGCACATGCCTGATTTATCCCACAAAAAAAGAAGCGCAGGCCTCTCGGCCTGCGCTCACTCTTGATGTGCGTCCTCTGGAGAGGACCTCGTAAAGCCTAGCGAAGCATCGCCGTCGATACTGGCGCTGGCTGAACAGATTCGGCCTCTTTCTGAGTGTCAGCCGTGTCGGTTGCAACGCCAAGCCAGCTGATCAGAACAGCTACAAAGAAGTCGCGAACGGCGATCAATGCGGCAATCATGTTTCATCCACCTATTGAAAATCGATAAGTGCTTATACGCCCAAGACGCTTCAGAGGCAATTACAAAAGTAGCGCGGCGACAGCCGGACGGCTTAACGTCTGGATAAGCAATGCCTGCGTCTACTCGTTGTTGACAAGACAGGCAGGATGACCATGCACGCTCAGGCTGAAATCGATCTCGATCATTTGCTCTCCATGACGGGCGGCGACGCCGACCTTGCAGAGGAGGTTATTGATATTTTCCGCGAGCAGGCCGCCATCTGGTCCCGGCTGCTTGACCCTCGCGCTGATGCGAGCCAGTGGGCCGACGCCGCTCACACCTTGAAAGGCGCGGCCCTCAGCATCGGGGCGGACGACCTCGCCGAGGCATGCCGCAAGGCAGAGACAGCCGGTCGTGACCTGCCTCCGTCGGTCGCGGGTGCAGCCCTGCTACTGAATGAGGTGAAAGATCAGATCGCCATGACGCTCGAAGCGTGCGGGCGAGCAACTCACGCCTTGTCGAGGCCGGGTTTGAGGGCATCGAAGGCCTCGAACTCATAGGCGATGCAGCGGTCAATCAGGGTGCGCCACACCGGCTCGGCGATGGCGGGGGACAGACCCTGCTTCCTGGCCTCGGCGACGACCTTGCTGACCACATCTTCAATTCGTGCGCGATCATGCACGCTCTTGCGGGTCCCCTTGATGCGGGCGGCGGCATCCATGAAGGACTGGCGCTCCACGAGCAGCCTGACCAGTGCCCGGTCGAGACGGTCGATCTCGAAGCGCACGTCAGCCATGGTCTGCGCGGATTGTGCCGTGTGGCGGCGGGTATCGGGATCGGCGGTGTCTGTCATGTCGGCTCCTGATAGTCCCATAAGGCTTTCATTCATATAAGACGAGCCGCCAGACGTAGAGGTGTGGCGGCTCGACGCAGAGTTTCATTTGCGCTCGATTCGAGCCAGGCGGGCGCAGGCGCTAGCGCTCAATGAAGGCTGGCCCGCGGGCCTGGACAGGCGACCCGCTCAGGACGCCGCCTTGCTCGATCAGCATCTGGATGCGCTCATTCTCCAGAATGTCTGCAGCGCGCGACAGCGTGGCGAGGTCACCGGCAGACGATTCGGCCATTGGGCCGAGGCCCGGCAGTCCGCCCTGTGGCACGGGATAGAACATGATGCGGGTCTCTTCGTCTTCGCCAATTCCAGCGAGCTCGCGAGCCTTGGCCAGGGCGTCCATCAGCCCACCCAGCTGATCCACGATGCCGACTTCCAGACCGTCTTCACCAGTCCAGACACGACCCTTCGCGATCTCGCGAACCTCGGCTTCGCTCATGTCTCGTCCCTCCGCGACGAGCGAGATGAAGCGGTCATAGCCGCGCTCAAGCCATGCATGCAGCAGGCTACGCTGTTCCTCGGTAAATCCGTCAAGTGTCGTCAGGGCCCCGGCAAATGGACCACCAACCGTGATCGCTTCAGTGTTCACGCCGATCTGGCGAAGGCCGTCGGCCAGTGCGAACTTGCCGCCAAAGATACCGATGGAGCCAGTAATGGTCGTGCGGTTCGCCACGATCCAGTCCGCTCCCGTTGACACATAATAGCCACCGGATGCTGCATAAGCGCCCATGGAGACGACCACGGGCTTGTCCATTTCCTGCACGCGTTCGACGGCGCGCCAGATCTGGTCGGATGCGGTCGGAGACCCGCCTGGGCTGTCGACGCGGAACACGATTGCCTTCACGCGCTCGTTGCGACCGGCTTCCAGGATGGCACCTGCGATTGCGTCGGAAGCGAATGCGGCGCCGCCGCTGAAGAAATCGCCATCGCTGCCACCGGTCACAATCGGGCCTTCTCCGCCTACAATCGCAATGGCAGGCGTACCAAGCGGCGCTGTTGGCGGTGAGTATGACATGATGTCGATGATTTCGGTGCCTTCGCCGCCGCGCTCCTTGGCGGTGTCCATCGCGTCTTCGGGCCATCCAAGTTCGGTGGCGAGGCCGAGTTCAATCAGGCGGTCGGGGCTGAGCGGGGCAGCATTGAAGGCGTCCTTGACGGCCTGCACAGTCAGGCCGCGGTCTTCCGCAATGTCGGCAACCGTCGTTTCCCATAGCGATTCGGCCAGGACCGTCATGGCTTCGAGGTGGGCGTCGGTGAAGTCGGTCTGCTTGTAGACGTTCGGAGCGTTCTTGTATTCGTAGAACTGCTCGATCTCGGCACGAACATTGAGCTTGTCGAACAGGCCTTTCAGGAACATCGTTTCGAATGTGATCCCGCCAGGCAGGAAATCGCCGCCTGGCTGCACGACAATGTCGTCGGCGGCTGCCATGATGCGCATCATGGCCGGTCCGCCCGCATAGGTTCCCTGCGAATGAACGATCACGAACTTGCCCTCGCCGCGCAGCGCATGGATGGCCTGGCGCAATTCTTCCGCACGAGATGAGCCAACAGAGTATTCGCTGGCGCGGATAAGCACGCCTTTCACAGATGAGTCAGACTTTGCGGCATCGAGGCGGGTCAGCACGTTTACGAAGCCTTTTTCACCGAACAGCGCACCCAGTCCGCTGGTGGCCGGCTGGTCGGCCAGCGGATCGCGCAGGTCAATGGACAGGACGGTCGATTCCGGATTTTCGCCTCCTCCGGTCAGGGATGCGCCGGCGGAATTGATCCAGCCGCCAATAACTGCCGAAGCTATGAAGAAGAGTAGCACAGCGCCAAGAAGTGCGCCGATCACCGCACCTCCGAGTGCCACAAAAAAAGTCCGCACGACGAAATTACCTCCGAACCGCAAAATTTATCAATAAACGATATGAAGCATATCGAATAAAAGTAAAGGGCCGATGTCATACATCGATCGGATTGATTCCATCTGTCGGGAAACTGAATTGGTCGGAATAGGAGGATTCGAACCTCCGACCCCCGCCTCCCGAAGACGGTGCTCTACCAGGCTGAGCTATATTCCGAGCCAAGGCGAGGCCCTATAACTTACAGGGGGTGCAGTGACAAGCGGACCAAGTTTTCCAATCGCACAAATCAGCAGCTGTTTTTTGGTTGAGTTTGGGAGTTGCAAGGCGAAACCGGATTGAGTATGTCCCGGCCTTCTTCCGCTGTTGGGGTGTCGCCAAGTGGTAAGGCACCGGTTTTTGGTATCGGCATTCCCAGGTTCGAATCCTGGCACCCCAGCCACTCTTCTGAGTATCGCTATTTCCTGGCGCGTAAGGTTTCTGCCTTCCTGCCACGGTCATTGCAGGTTCGCGGACTTCAGGCTGATCAAACGTGGCGCTCCTGCCGTCAGAAAATGATCATGTCGCGATTTAGTCATGAAAATCAGTACTGTGATGCATGATTGTGCTTGCGCTACAATTCGGTAAGTTTTTTAAACGGTTTCTGAACGACCATTGATCCGGAGCGAAGCTGTTGCTAGCGTCCGGCGCGGTGGTCGCTTCGGCGGCCTGCATGGCGACAGCCGTAAATCTGAATAAGAAGAGAGTGCGCAGAAGCATTCCGAAAAATTTGGGGGAGGTTTCGAGGTGTTTCCGCATCTCCTCCTTCGACTGCGGACCTGTGTGTGTGTCCGATTTAGCAGAGTGGCGGCCCGCCAGTATTCAGGGGGCAGGGCCGCAATTGAAGTTTCACCGTGCACGAGAAGCACGACCATTCGGAGAGTGAGAGGCAAACCTCATGAAAAAAGTACTCACACCGGCGCGAGGTGCCGTAGCAGCGGCGCTAATTGCCGGGATGGCAATGCCCGCTGTGGCACAAGGCCAACTACGCCAGGCTCTTGAAACCGGCGAGCAAGCGACCCGCAAAGCCGAACAGGTACAGGAGCAGATCAACCAGCTGGACGATCAGCGCTCCGACATGGTCAGCGAGTTCCGTACCCTTCTGCAACGCACCCAGGCCGCACAACTCTATGCGCGCCAGCAGGAGAAAGTTGTCGAGAGCCAGCGTCGCGAACTGGCGTCGCTGGAAGAGCAGCTGGGCCGCGTCGACGAGATCACCGCTCAGACAACGCCGATGCTGATCGACATGATTTCGGACCTGGAAACCTTCATCCAGGCCGACCTGCCGTTCAAGATCAATGAGCGGACCGAAACCATCAACGAGCTTCGCACCGCGATGGAAAATCCGCAGGTGCCGATCGTTGAGCAATATCGCCTCATCATCGAAGCCTACAAGCGTGAGATGGAATACGGTCGCACGATCCAGACCTGGCCGGAAGAAATCGACATCGACGGCAATCCCGTCATGGTCGACATGTTCCTCTATGGTCGTGTCGCACTGGTCTATCTGTCCCCGGACAACAAATACGCCGCGCGTTATGATCGTGCGTCTAATGCCTGGGTGCCGGTTCAGAGCAAGTTCAAGGAAGACATCGCACAGGCCATCAAGGTCGCGAAAGGCACCACGACGCCTAGCGTTCTTTACGCTCCTGCGACGCGCCTGAATGTGTCGGCCCAGTAAGCGCCAGAGAATTCAGAGGAATATACAGATGAAAGTATTCAAAAAATCTCTGCAGGCCCTCGGCGCGACTGCGCTGGTCATGGGATCTGCAATCACCTTCTCCGCCCCCGCCACGGCTCAGGACGTCTCTCTCAGCGACATCCTCGATCTGGTGCGTCGGGACTCCCAGCAGATGTCGGCTGAAGACGAACGCCGTCTTCAGGAGTTCCGCCAGCAGACCGCCGAACAGGCCCGTCTGATGAGCGAGGCTCGCGGACAGCTCAACGCTGCCGAAGCCCGTGGCCGTGCCCTATCTGCGGAGTTCGACGAGAATGAGCGTCAGCTGACCCAACTGTCGGCAGAGCTCGAAACCCAGGCAGGTGATTTCGGTGAGCTTCTCGGCCAGTTCCGGACTGCAGCCGGCGAGACCATGCCGATCATTCGTGAGTCGCTTTCCAACTACGAATATACCGGCCGTGCCGAGCGCCTCGCCGAGGTTTCCGAAGCCCGTTCACTTCCGACCCGCGAAGACCTCGACGCGCTGCCGAAGGCGATGCTTCAGGAAATGGTTGCCCAGTCCGAGGTGAAGACCTTCACGGCACCAGTTGCCGGCGCAGGCCCTGACGCAACCATTGCTGATGTCGAAGTGATGCGCGTTGGTGTGTTCACCGCGGCGACCACAGATGACACTCGTTTCCTCGAGATCATCACGGCCAATACCGACGAGCCTTATCTGCGCGTCCTGAAAGCCCAGCCGGGCGGTGATTTCCAGGCTGCCATGAAAAAGCTGATCGCTGCCGACGAAGGTGAAGTCGTCATCACGCCGGTCGACCCGACCAAAGGCCAGCTCTTCGCAGTTGCCGGCGAAATGCCGGGCCTCGGTGAGCGGGTGAACCAAGGTGGTGTTGTGGGTTATGTGATCCTCTTCCTGCTGGCGGTTGGTGCAGCGTTTGCAATCTTCAAGATTGTCACGCTCTTCCTCATGGGCGGCGCGATGCGCAAGACGGCGAAGACCCGTCAGGCCGGTACCGGCAACCCGCTGGCCCGTGTCTTCGAAGCCTACGAAACCAACAAGCACCACGACATCGAATCGCTCGAACTCAAGCTCGACGAACAGATCCTGCGTGAGTCGCCGAAAATCGAACGCTTCAACGACATCGTCAAAGTGCTTGCCGCTGTTGCGCCGCTCCTCGGCCTTCTCGGTACGGTTATCGGTATGATCATCACCTTTACCGCCATCACCAACTTCGGTGCCGGCGATCCGAAGCTGATGGCTGGTGGTATCTCGGTAGCTCTCATGACGACCGTTCTCGGTCTGGTCGCAGCGATCCCGCTGCTTCTGCTCCACGCTGTTGCGGCCTCTCTGGCCCGCGGCAACCAGCAGATTCTCGATGAGCAAGCAGCCGGCCTCGTCGCCGAGCGTGCAGAGTCCAACACGGGAGTGGCTTAACGCCACTCCCTCCTTCGGGAGGTTAGTACATGGACTTAGGACTAAACGATCTTGAGGCCTTTCTGGCACGGGGTGGACCAGTCCTGCTTGTCATCATGGTGGCCACATTTATCATGTGGGCGCTGATCCTGGAGCGGCTGTTCTACTTCCGCTTTGCCCACAAGGGTGTCGCCGAAGACGCGATTGCCGAGTGGAATGCCCGGTCGGACCGCAAGTCTGTCCTGGCGCACTGGGTCAGGGACAAGCTGGTATCTGAAGTTCGCGCCAAGGCGGAAGCCAATGTAAGCATGACCAAGGCGATGGTGGCGCTCGCGCCGCTGCTCGGTCTGCTCGGAACGGTGACGGGTATGGTGACGGTGTTTGACGTCATGGCCATCACCGATGGTGCAGATGCAAAGGCCATGTCGGGCGGTGTGTCTCGTGCCACCATTCCGACCATGGCGGGCATGGTTGCGTCGATTTCCGGCATCATTTTCACCTCCGGCATGGACAGCAAGGTGAACCGCCTTGTCCAGCAGGTCGAAGACGAAATGGAGATCAGCTGATGCGTGGACGTAGTCATAAGGCGCCTGAAGAGGCCAGTGTCGACCTCACGCCAATGCTGGATGTGGTGTTCATTCTCCTCATCTTCTTTATCGTGACCTCGACCTTCATCCAGGAGGAGGCGATCGGCCTTGAGCCGCCACCGCCGCCATCCCCGGACCAGAATCAGGACCAGCAGCAGCAGGCCATCCTGGTTTACGTTGGAGAGGATAATCTGATCACCGTTAACGGCCGTTACACCGAACTTGCAGGTGTGCGGGCAAACATGGAGCGGCTGCGGGCTGAGAATCCTGACAGTGCGTTGATCATTCAGGCTCATCCTCGTGCCAAGACCGGCACCATCGTGAAAATCCGCGACGAGGCGTATAACGCCAAGATGACGCGGGTGAACATCGTGCAGAGCGAAGAGTAGGAGACAGATATGGCCCGTAGAAAACGCATGTTGGTCTCTGAAGGCAGCGATGAGGACATCAACCTCACGCCGATGCTGGACGTGGTTTTCATCCTGCTCATCTTCTTCATTGTCACGGCGCAGTTCATCAAGGAGCCTGGTGTCGACATTATCCGTCAGGAAGTCGACAATCTGGACCGTCAGAACCCGCTCGGAATCCTGATCGCTATCGATGATAATAGTGAAATCTACATCGATAAGGAGCAGGTCCCGATGCAGGAAGTGACCTTCCGGATCCGGGAGCTTCGCGAAGACAATCCCAAGGGTGAACTTGTTGTTCAGGCAGACAAGGATTCGGATGCTGGGGTGCTGATCGACTTGATGGAAATCATCAACAAGGTTGACGGCTCAAACGCCATCAACGTGTCGGTCGAGCGAGAATAGGAGACTCCAATGCTTAGCAATCCAATTCTTAGACTTGTCATCGGCATCCCGCTCGCGGCAATTGTTGTCTATCTCCTCTTCACCTTCATGTACTCCATGATCAATCAGGATTACGTGCAGCCTGAAGTCGAGGAAGAACGTGTCCTGGCGCGGATCACGCCAGCTGAGGAAGATACTGAAGTCCGCACCCGGACCCGTAACAAGGCCCAGCGGATTCAGTCGGCCGACAAGCCGCCTCCACCGCCAAAGATGTCGGCGACGCGGTCTGATATCGACCTGCCAACGCCAAACATCCAGGGCGCGGCTCCGACGGAGCTGAACATCCAGCGTCTCGATTCGCTTGCCATCGACCCGGTGGCCATCTCGGACCGGGATGCCCAGCCGATCCGCCCACCTGTGCCGACCTATCCGTCGCGTGCGGCTGAGCGCGGCATTGAAGGGTCCTGCGAAGTTCGCTTCGACGTGGATACGCGGGGACGCCCGTACAATGTACAGGCAAACTGCACTGACAGCGTGTTCAAGCGCGAGGCCGAACGGGCCGTCAGCCGGGTGGAGTTTGCACCAAAGATTGTCCGAGGACAGCCTGCGGAGCGCCGCAATGTGGTCTATCCGCTGGAGTTCCAGCTGGACGGCTAGATCGCGCTTCAAGCAATTTTTGAGAAGGGCCTTTTCCGTCGGAAGAGGCCCTTTTTTATTGCCGGCCGAGACCTGCCTGAACGCATTATCTACATCACCGACTCTCCGCATTAGACGCTAGGTTGACGTAACGAACTCTGTAATGTAATAATGTTGCATAAAAAGGGAGAGATCAATGTTGCAGAATGCTCTTGTTCGGCCCGTAATCGGCCTGCCTCTGGCCGGTCTGGTCGTGTTCGCACTGTTTGCCTTCATGCAGTCGATGATAGCGGTCGACTATGTGCCCCCGCAGCCCGCCCAGGAGCGTGACCTCACCGCGCTGACACCGAAACTGCCCGAGAAGCCTGAAGTCGGCGAGCGGCCCCGTCCACAGCCGCTTCCCATCGCACACAGGCCTTCGCCTCCGCCCAAATATGCGGCGACCCAAGGAGACATAGACCTGCCCGGCGTTTCGCTCTCGGGAGCAGTTCCTGCCAGGGTGGATGTGAACATACTCCGTGATCTCCACATTGCGCCCGTTGCGATAGGCAATCGAGACATCCAGCCGATCAGCCCGCCCGTAGTGAACTATCCACAATCCCTGGCCAACCGGAACATCCAAGGGGACTGCGAAGTACGATTCGATGTCGACACGCGAGGACGCCCTTACAATCTGATATCAAACTGTTCCCATCCAGGCTTTGAACGAGAGGCAATGAGGGCTGTATCCCGCGTACAATTTGCGCCGATGGTGCAGCGGGGACAGGCAGTGGAAAGGAAAAATGTTGTGTATCCGATCGAGTTTCGGCTTTGAGCGAAATTGATGCACAAGGTCAGGCGCAAAGCGTTGACGTGACGGGCCTGACCGCTCATACGTTAACAGGACATTTTTTCGCGAAATTGATCGCCTATAAACTCTGATAAATAGAGGGCAGTCATTTCGGACAATCGCAAGCGCTTCAGCAGTGACAGCGTTTGTCATCAACGACCCGCCGGAAACGGCAGAAGGAGTGAGACACCATGACAATCAAGGCGATCTTGAAGGGAGCTGTCATCGCAGGTGCAGTTTCGTGTTTCGGTGCCGGAGCGGCCCTTGCTCAGGGCGCAGGCTGCGAGGCAACCGAGTTCAGTGCAAAAACTGGCGAGCTGTACCTCAAGGCGGAAACCGAGCTGTTGCAGAACAAGAATGCGCAAGCTGCATTGCAGGCGCTCAACCAGCTTCGCAACCAGGAGCTGAACTGCTACGAGCAGGGCGCAGTCCTGAAGCTTGGCGCCGCCATCAAGATCGAAGCGGGTGACTATGCCGGCGCTGTACGTGATCTCGAATCTGCTCTCAATCAGGGCTACATCCCTGCAAGCGAGTCGACGAACACCTATTACAATATCTTCCAGATCTATCTCAGCCAGAACGACCTGAACAAGGCGATCGAATACGCTACGAAATGGATCAATGCGGGCGGCAAGCCTGACCGTGACGGCATGTGGCAGCTGGCTGTCATCAACCAGAAGCTTGACCGCAACCAGGAAGCCCTGAAATGGGCCGAGCAGGTCTTCGCAAAAGATGGCCCGAATGCTGACCGCCAAGTCTATGATTTTCTGATCTATCTTTACGACGCGACCGGCCAGCGTGCGAAAAAGGCCCAGCTGCTCGAACAGCTTCTGGCAAAGAACCCGAATGAGCGTAAGCTCTGGGACGCCATTGCCGGCGACTACTTTCAGGCAGACCAGGAGCGCAAGGCGTTTGAAGTCCAGAAGGCCATGTATCTCGGTGGCATTCTCAAGACTGAAGATGAGCTGATGCGGATTGTGAATTTCTACAACCGCTTCAACGCGCCGTTCCCGGCGGCCCGCATTCTGGAAAAGGAAATGAATGCAGGCCGCATTTCAAAGACCTATGAAAGGATGGAATTGCTAGCGAACCTCTATCAGGTGGCCCGCGAATTCGACCGTGCCATTCCGGTCATTGAAGAGGCGGCCCGGATGAACAATAGCGGGGCCATGTATGAGCGCCTTGGCCGCTCCTATGCGGAGCTGCAGGAATGGGCGAAAGCTGAAGATGCTCTGATCAAGGCCATCAATAGCGGTGGCGTGAAAGACAAGGGCCTCGCATGGGTCCTCATCGGTCAATCTCGGTATGAACGAGATGATCGTGCGGGTGCTCGCGAAGCCTTCCGGAATGCCAACAACCGTGGTGGACGCGGCTGGCTCGCCTTCATGGACTCTGAGGAAGCAACCGAAGTTGCGCTTGTCCGTTTCGAGGCGCAGAGCCTTGTTCAGGACACCAAGAACGAAAAAGAACGCTGCGCCCAGCTCGCTGTTCTGGGTGAAGGCAATGCTCCAGAAGCCTGCGCAACGGTTGATGAACGCCTGAAAGCAGCTGAAGAAGCGCTCGCCAAACTTGGCGGTAGCTGATCTTCACGTTCAATGAATTAAGAGAACCCCGGCGGCGACGTCGGGGTTTTTCGTTTCTGGCCGCAGGCTTGCGCTTGCATCCGGTTCTCAAATGGTTTCACTTGAAACAAAATTTGAGGAGCAGCCGATGGCGAAACCTGACAAGTCCTACCGCAAGCGCAAGATTGGTAATCACGATCTGAAGCCCGAATCCCTCGTGATGGGGTATGGCTTCGATCCGGCCATGTCTGAAGGATCCATCAAGCCACCAATCTTCATGACGTCGACATTTGCGTTCAAGTCGGCCCGTGATGGCGAAGTCCTGTTTCGTCAACTTGCGGGTAAACGTGAAGAGGGTGATCCAGAAGAGGCAGACCTCATCTACACCCGCTTCAATAATCCCAATATGGAAGTGCTTGAAGACCGCCTGACGCTGTACGACGCCGGCGAAGACGCGCTGGTTTTCTCGTCCGGTATGGGTGCCATCACGACCGCGCTTCTCGCCTGTGCGGGTGCTGGAACAACGATCCTTCATTCCAGCCCGCTTTATGGCGGCACGGAAGTGTTCATGCGGACCTTCATGCCGGACTTTGGCGTGACCCCTTTTGAGATGGATGCATGGGCGACTGAAGAGCTGATTCTGGCTCAGGCGCGCAAGGCAGCAGCCAAAGGCCCGCTCAGCGTCATTTTCACAGAGTCACCGGCAAATCCGACATGCGCGCTGGTGGACATCCGGGCATGTGCGCGCGTTGCTGAAACAATCGAGACGGAAACCGGCCACCGTCCGATCATCATGTGTGACAACACCATGATGGGCCCCATTGGACATGCGCCTCTGAAGCACGGTGCCGATCTCGCGCTTTACTCCCTCACCAAGTATATAGGTGGGCATTCGGACCTCGTTGCAGGTGCAGCGATTGGCACCGAAGCGGCGATCAGCAAGATCCGCCGGGTCAGGAACTATCTCGGCACGACGCTCGATGCACACACATGCTGGCTGGTTACCAGATCGCTTGAAACGGTTCAGCTGCGCATGGAAAAGGCTTTCGCCAATGCGCGCTTATGCGCCGAATTCCTGCGTGACCATTCCAAGATCGGCAAGGTCATGTACCCAGCCTTTTTCGAAGAGGGTGACCCGCAAAAGACGGTATATGATGAGCAGTGTCAGGCGGCCGGGTCAACATTCTCGTTTGATGTGAAGGGCGGCAAGGAAGCGGCGTTCCGTCTGCTCGACTCGCTGCAGCTGGTGAAGCTGGCTGTCAGTCTTGGCGGCACAGAATCACTGATGTGCCATCCTGGCTCAACGACCCATTCCGGGGTCTCGGAAGACATCCGGAAGCGCATCGGGTTTACCGATGGACTGGTGCGGTTCTCGGTCGGCATTGAGGCTGCCGAAGACCTCATTGCCGACCTGACGCAGGCTCTTGAAAAGGTCTAGTTTCCGAAGGCGTAGACGATCGATGCACGAGTGACCGTGTCAGTGGCTTCAAAGCCTTCTGGCGGGTTCGTGTCGTGGCGCACGTCGAATGAGAAGCGCGCCGAAAATGCATCCGTTAGGGCGGCCGTGAGCGCGATGACATTGCCGAACTGCGTCGACTCCGAAGCATAGATCGCATTCGTCGAATTGCTCAGACTAACCGCATCATTGAACTGGTGAGCAAATTCGGAGTTCGCGATGACCGAAAACGATTCTTCGGTAGAGCCCGGAATGACTGTGGGGACACCATTCACGTTTGTGATCGTGTCGCGAACTTCGTCAATCTTGATACCGGGACCGCCCTGGATGCTCCAGTTTGTCGTCTCGTTTTCGAGGACTGGATAGCCCAGTCCGCCGCCAGCGAACCATCGCGATTCGAAGCCGGAAAACTCATCTTTCTCATAAGATGTGCGGGCAAAGCCGAAAAGCTTGTCGCCAAGCTGTCGGTCCACCTCACCGGCGAGAAAGAACCGGTTCTTCGTTTCAACAGAATCAGTTTCGCCATAATCCGCTGCGGCTTCACCCGTATAGGTCCAGATGCCGACTTCACGGTTGAGCTTCAGGGCGAGGCCCAGGTCCGTTGTCTCCGTATTGCCAGTCGTGTATCCAGCGCTCAGCGAGCCCTCGCCGGTCCAGTCATCCTGTGCGACGGCAACGGGCACCAGGCAGATGCTGGCGCTCAGGAAAAGTGTGATTGGCTTTGTCATGATCGGCCTCGTTCTTGTCTTCGGGCACGTCCTCTCAGATGACTGGAAACAACTCGTTAACCACGATGCCTGCGATGGCTGGACTGTCTGTGTATGAGACGGGCTTGCAGGAATTGAATTCCCGTGAAACCAAAGGGCATGACTGACTTAGCACTCAAGACCTCGGAAGATGAGGCGATCATTGAGCGTATCGCCTCATCCGAGGCACTCCTTCAACAGCGAACGCTGGAATGGTCCGCAATCAATACTGGCAGCCACAACAAGGCCGGCCTCGAACAGCTGGCGCCTGTGCTCGCTGATGCGTTTTCAGCTCTCGACGCCGACGTACGGCTCGACAAGTCGCTGCCCTTTGAAAACGTCGATGGCAAGGGCAGGGCGGTGGAAATGGAGACCGGGCCAGTGATCCGCGTGAAGGCGCGGTCAGACGCGCCCGTTCAGATCATCATGAGTGGACACTACGATACGGTGTTTCCCGAAGGTACTTTTACCGAGATCAGGGATCTGGGCGAGGGGCGCATGAACGGTCCCGGCCTCGCTGATATGAAAGGCGGCCTGTCGGTCATGCTCGGTGCGCTCGAGGCTTTCGAGGCAGGGCCCCTGAAAGACCGTCTGGGTTATCAGATTGTCATCACGCCCGATGAGGAAATTGGAAATTTCGCCAGCGCAGGTGCACTGAAGAAAGCTGCGCAGTCGGGTGCCATGGTAGGCATGACCTATGAGCCTTGCATGGAAACTGGCGCCATGTCGGGTGGCCGCAAGGGCTCTGCCGTGTTCGACATTGTTCTTCACGGTCACTCGGCTCATGCGGGGCGATCAAAGGAGGAAGGGCGCAGCGCAATCGAGGCAGCGGCGCACATGGTCGTCGACCTGGAGGCGCTGAACAATCGACGGCCGGGCGTTTCCTTCAATGTCGGCGCCATTGATGGCGGCGGCGCTGTCAACATCGTGCCGGATCTGGCCATCGTGCGTTTCGGCGCGCGTGCGCCCGATGCCGATGCGGCGCAATGGGCGACGTGGGAAGTTGAGCGCCTGTTCCGCGAGGCGACAGCACGCGATGGAATTTCAGGTCATATCCACGGCGGCTTCTATCGCCCGCCAAAACCGCGAAATGCCGCGCAGGATGCGCTCTTCAACGCTGTTTCCGGTACTGGAAAGGCACTGGGACTGGACCTTGAATTTGTCGACACAGGCGGGGTCTGCGAGGGAAACAATATATTTGCTGCAGGCGTTCCGAATGTCGATACGCTCGGTGTCATGGGCGGGCGCATCCATTCCCATGAAGAATATGTCGTCATGTCATCTTTCGTTGAGCGGGCAAGCTTGTCAGGGCTGTTGCTCAACCGATTTGCTGACGGGCGTATAGATGCAAAAAAAATCAAGGCGCTAATGGAATGAGTTCGTCCTATGTCATGCGGCCATCCAGGCTGGATGATTTTGAAGTCCTGATGCAGCTCGCCGAGGAGTCCGGGCCGGGTTTTACCAGCCTGCCGGTTCACGAGCGCATTCTACGCGAGCGGTTGGAAAAGTCTCAGAAGTCGTTCGCGGGTGAGCTTACCGAGCCCCAGTACGGCAAGTATCTGATGATGCTTGAAGATCAGGAATCGGGCGAGATCGGTGGCTGTAGTGCTGTAAAGGCGGGTGTCGGCATCGACCAACCCTTCTTCAATTATCGCGTCATCACCGTCGCGCAGGCCAGTCAAGCAGCTGATCGCCGGTTTGATCTGGACGCACTGGTCCTTACCAATGAATTCGTTGGGTATACCGAAGTCGGTACGCTCTTCCTACGCGAAGCTCATCGCGGCAGCGGTGCAGGACGATTGCTCGCCCAGTCGAGATATCTGCTCGTGGCAAGTGCGCCCGACCGGTTTGGCGACATGATTCTCGCGGAACTTCGCGGCGTTGTTGACGGCGATGGTCAGACGCCGTTCTGGGATGCCATCGGACGGCATTTCTTCCGGATGGAGTTCACCGAGGCTGATATCCTGTCCGCGATCACGGACAATCAGTTCATTCTGGACCTGATGCCGAAATATCCGATCTATGTGGACCTGCTTCCGCCTGAGGCGAGAGAGGTTATCGGGCGCTGCCATGCCGATGGCGTGGGGGCGATGAAGCTGCTCGAATGGGAAGGGTTTCGCTTCGAGCGCACGGTCGACATCTTCGATGGCGGGCCTCTGGTCGCCGCGGCCAGAAGTACAGTCCGGACAATTCGTGAAAGCCGGACCGTGACGGTGCGAACAGGAGATGCCGGCGGCAGAACAGGCATCATGTCGAATGACCGTTTCAGCGACTTCCGGGCCACCATGGTGGAGGGGGCGCTGGCAGACGACATCTTTTACACATCCGCAGCCGTACTGGACCGACTTCGGATATCCGAAGGTGAGACGGCAAGGATATGGTTGAGGAGCTGAGTATGGCCAAAGGGGCATATATCGACGGAAAGTGGAGTGCGGGCGAGGACGATTGGTTCGAAAAGACCTGTCCGGCGACTGGCGAGACGAGCTGGGAAGGCCAGGCCGCCAGTTCGGCGCAGGTGCATCAGGCCATCGAAGTGGCCCGACGTGCAGGTGAGAGTTGGCGCAAGCTGCCGCAGCATGACCGCACGCAAATTCTTGAACGCTATGCGGATGCTGTCGGTGAGCGTGCAGAGCGCATTTCCGAAGCGATCAGCCGCGACATGGGAAAGCCCCGCTGGGAATCGCTCGGCGAAGCTGGTGCCATGAAAGGCAAGATCGCCATCTCCATTGATGCACAGATTGAGCGTGCCGGCGGTCGCCATGATGACACTGCTTTCGGGTCCGCGATCCTGTCTCACCGTCCGCATGGCGTGATGGCCGTTTTTGGACCGTTCAACTTTCCAGGTCATTTGCCCAACGGGCACATCGTGCCGGCTCTGCTCGCTGGAAACACATGTGTCTTCAAACCGTCCGAGCTTGCGCCTGCCGTCGCGGAGATCATGGTCGAGTGTTTCGAGGCAGCCGGTCTTCCCCCCGGTGTGCTGAACGTCGTTCATGGTGGGCGTTCGACAGGCGCGGCTCTGCTAGACGGTGACATCAACGGCGTCCTGTTCACAGGCTCAGCTGCGACAGGCACAGCCTTCCATCGCCATTTTGCCGGTCGTCCCGAAGTCATCCTCGCGCTGGAAATGGGCGGCAACAACCCGCTCATTATCTGGGACCCGGCAGATGTTGACGCTGCTGCAGACATCGCAGCGCAATCAGCATTCCTGACAAGCGGTCAGAGATGCTCCTGCGCGCGGCGTGTCATCGTGCCGGACAACGCGTTTGGTGAAAACGTGGTTGAGGCAATCGTTGAGCGTGCGCGCGGCCTGACAATCGGGGCGTGGGATGAAGACAATGTCTTTATGGGGCCACTCGTATCGGAGAAAGCGGCCGAAGCAGCGACCGATTTCCAGATGATGTTGTCGAAGTCTGGCGGCAGATCGCTGCGCAGGCTGAAGCGCATGGAGCGTGGCGGAGGTTTTGTCACCGCCGGTGTGATCGACGTGACCGCGGCGACAAACATACCGGACGAAGAGCTCTTCGGTCCTCTCATGCAGATTTACCGCGTCAAAGACTTCGATACCGCCATTGCCCGGGCGAACGATACACGCTTTGGCCTGTCTGGCGGACTTGTCAGCGATGATGACGCGCTGTGGCTTCAGGCGCATCGTGAGCTGAAGGCCGGCATACTCAACCGAAACCGGCCCACTGCGGGCGCTGCGGGGAACATGCCGTTTGGCGGTCCGGGCCTGTCAGGCAACTTCCGGCCGGGTGCCTATTATGCTGCCGATTACTGCGCCTGGCCTCAGGCTAGCCAGGTATCGGACAAGGCTGAACGGCTCAAGGCACAGGGGTTTCCCGGCTGATGAGCAAAGCGGTTGAAGTCAACTTCGATGGCCTGATCGGCCCCAGTCACAATTATGGGGGCATGTCGCGGGGCAATCTTGCGAGCGCGACCAATGAGGGCGAGGTCTCCAATCCGCGCGAAGCTGCACTTCAGGGGCTGGAGAAAATGCGGCTTCTGCTGCGGGCAGGTCTGGTGCAGGGTATCCTGCCGCCGCTGCCGCGTCCGAATTTCGACCTTCTTGCGGCTGCCGGCTTCTCCGGAACCGACGCGGAAATCATTGAGGGCGCGTCGCGGTCCGCTCCTGGCCTGCTGAAGGCAGCTTACAGCGCCAGTTCGATGTGGGCGGCCAATGCAGCAACGGTTTCCCCGTCATCTGACACGGCCGACGGTCGCCTGCATCTGACAACAGCCAATCTTTCAACCATGCTGCACCGGTCGATCGAGGCACCCGATACCACCGCGAGCCTTCTTTCGATTTTTGAGAACGAGGACAGGTTTGCTGTGCATGGCGGTCTGCCGGCGCACGCTGATTTCTCCGATGAAGGGGCAGCGAACCATGTTCGCCTGTGCGCGGAACATGGCGCTGAAGGCGTTGAGCTTTTCGTCTACGGCCGCGAAGCTGGAGAGAGCACTCTCGGTTATCCGGCCCGTCAGACAAGGCTGGCCAGCGAAAGCATCGCGCGCGGGCATGGGCTCCAGAAGGACCGGTCCGTCTTCGCACGCCAGTCCAAAGCCGCGATCGATGCAGGTGCATTCCACAATGATGTCGTGTGTGTCGGATCGCTCGAGACGCTGTTTTTTCATGAGCTCGCCTTTGAAGATACAGAGGCAACAATCGGAGCCTTGAGACAGGCCGCTCGGGGCCTCTTCGAATTGAAGCCTGTCATGGTTCCGCAGGCCGACGTGCCGATCGAGGACGCCATCAGATCCTACCTCTTTAACTCGCAATTGCTGCAATGGCCGGGAGAGGACCGACTAGTTCTGCTCGCGCCGCTCGAGACGCAGGAAACGGAATCGACGCGTGCCTTCTGCGAGCGCATGACGTCCGGAAACGGCCCGATCGGGCGGGTCCAGTATGTCGACGTCCGCCAGTCCATGCGCAATGGGGGCGGTCCTGCCTGTCTTCGACTTCGTGTCGTGATGACGGAGGCCGAGATTGCGGCCTGTCACCAGGGCGTGCTGCTTGATGAGGCGAAGATTGATGCGCTTCAGGATATTGTCCGGAGAACGTATCGGGACAGCTTGTCGCCTCAGGACCTTGGCGACCCTGCCTTTGCCAGTGAATGCCAGCTTGCGCGTGAAGCGCTGCTGGAAGAGCTGGGGCTCGGTGGTCTCGTCTAGGGCAGGCCTGGGAAGCTCTCGACCATCCGTATTTCCAGATCCGGAAAACTGTCGACATAACGGATTGTGAAGTCAGGAAAGCTTTCGACGAATTGCCATTCGCCGCAATCGTCCGCGAAGCTCTCGACCGACTTCACATCGATATCCGGGAAACTGGTGACGACTTTCACCTCAATGTCCGGGAAGCTTTCGACTACTTTCACCCTGCCGTGAAGGAAGATGCCCTGGAACTCACAGTCGTCACTGACCGAGCTTTCTGCCGCCACCGGCAGGGCAATTGCCAGCGCGAGAAGCGCGATGGAAAACTTCACGTCCGCTGGCCTGCGTCCGCAAATCGTCCGCCGGCCTTGGCATAGGCTTGTGATCCACGGTGCAGGACCTCGTCATCGGAAAGCACTGTCTCAGGCGAATGGGCGAACTGGCCCTTCATTTGCTCGTAAAGGGGCGCAAAATCGGTATCGACCGTCGCCCGAAAGAGCTGTTCGTAAGAATCGATGACGAAGTAGGTCTGCTGGAAATCGTCGATCCTGTAGTCGGTCTGCATGAGGCGCTCCAGCCCGAAACCGATGCGATTGGGCGAAGGGTCCTCAAGCGCGAAAATGCTCTCCGTCTTCGAAGAGACGATGCCGGCCCCGTATATCCTGAGGCCTTCATCAGTCCTGATCAGGCCGAATTCCACCGTGTACCAGTAGAGCGCGGCAAGGTTCTTCAGCGCCGCGAAGTTCAGGCTGCGGAGCCCCCCCTTGCCGTAAGCCTCCATATAGTCTGCAAAGACAGGATTGGTCAGCATCGGCACGTGGCCGAAGACATCGTGAAAAACGTCGGGCTCTTGCAGATAATCAAGCTGATGGCGCTTGCGGATGAACTGGCCGGCCGGGAAGCGGCGATTGGCGAGGTGGTCAAAGAAGACTTCGTCCGGCACCAGACCCGGGACAGCGACGACGCGCCAGCCCGTCAGGGACTCCAGTTCGTCTGACATCGATTCGAATTCCGGAATGCCGCCCTTGCCGAGATCGAGAGCCTTGAGGCCCTGCATGAATTCGGACGCAGCGCGGCCCGGCAAGACGTCCATCTGCCGCTTGTACAGCAGGTTCCAGACCTCATGTTCATCTTCAGTGTAGTTTGACCAGCCCTGATCGATGGTCCAGTCGTCCCGGGCGTGATCGGGTTTCTGCAAATGGTTGCTCATGCAACTAATATAGCGCAAAACGCGCTCAAGAGAACGTTATTTGTCGGCAGCTGCGTTCCCGGACTTCGAAAGCGATGGCGCCGCTAGGATCGAGAAGAGGAAGAAAACCATGAAGCTCGCAAGCCTGAAATCCGGACGGGATGGCCACCTCGTCGTGGTGTCGAAAGACCTCACGAAATATTCCGATGCGAGCCATATCGCACCGACGCTGCAGGCGGCGCTGGACAATTGGAGCGCGCTCGCACCCAAGCTGCAGTCATTGGCTCAGGAAATCGAAGTCGGATCCGTGCCAACACAGCGCTTCCACGAACATGAATGCGCCTCGCCGCTTCCTCGTGCCTTTCAATGGGCTGATGGCTCAGCTTACATCAATCACGTCGAACTTGTACGCAAAGCTCGCGATGCTGAAGTGCCAGAGAGCTTCTATTCCGATCCCCTCATGTACCAGGGGGTGAGCGGTCCAACGCTTGGACCGCGCGACCCCATCCCGCTGGGCGACCCGGCCTGGGGATGCGATATGGAGGCGGAAGTCTGTGTCATCACCGACGACGTCCCAATGGGCGTTAGCGTCGAAGATGCCGCCAAGCACATCAAGCTCATCCTGCTTTGCAACGATGTATCGCTTCGGGGGCTCATTCCGCAGGAACTCGCCAAGGGCTTCGGCTTTTTCCAGTCAAAGCCACCCTGCGCCTTTTCGCCCGTTGCCGTGACACCCGACGAACTGGGTGACGCCTGGAAAGACAGTCTCGTGCACCTTCCGCTTCGCGTGGACTATCGCGGCGAACCGTTCGGACGTGCCGACGCAGGCGTCGATGCAACCTTCAACATGGCAGAGCTGGTTGCGCATGCCGCAAAGACCCGTCCGCTTGTAGCCGGTTCGATTGTGGGGTCTGGCACGATCTCCAACAAAGGGGCAGATGGTGGTCCCGGAAAGCCGGTAGCAGAGGGGGGGCTTGGCTATTCCTGTATTGCTGAAATTCGCATGATCGAAAAAATCGCAACCGGTGAATTCAAGACACCGTTCATGACGGCAGGTGATACAGTTCGCATCGAGATGCTCGACAAGGCGGGCCACACGATCTTTGGCGCCATCGAACAAGAGGTTGTCAACGTATGAAGGACCTCAAGCTCTATGATTTCTGGCGGTCTTCAGCCGCCTATCGCCTGCGGATCGCTTTGAACCTGAAAGGTGTCGAGTTCGAGTCATTGCCGGTGAACATCGCTCCGGGCGCTGACGAGCAAATGCAGGAGCCTTACCGCGCGCTGAATCCGCAGATGCGGGTGCCCGCCATCGCGCTGGATGACCGGATCGCCAATCAGTCCATGGCCATACTCGAATGGCTGGAAGAGACGTATCCCGACCCGCCACTGCTTACGGGGGATGCCTGGCGGCGGATGGAAATCCGCGCTTTTGCCGACACCATTGCCTGCGATATTCACCCGCTCAACAATCTGTCTGTCCTGTCCAGGCTACGCGAAAGTTTCGGTGCTGATGAGGCGGCCATCGCGACCTGGTATCGCAGCTGGATCGTGACCGGCTTCAGCGCGCTCGAAACGATTGCACTGCGCCACCCGGGCAGCGATTTCCTGTTCGGCGACCAGCCGACCCTCGCAGAGGTGTGTCTCGTGCCACAAATGTACAATGCACGTCGGTTTGAAACCGATCTTTCACCGTTCCCGAAGCTGTTGGAAGTGGATGCGGTCTGTCGGGAAATCCCGGCCTTTGCCGCCGCATCGCCCGAAGCCGTCAAAGCGGGCTGATCAGTGCGCGTGGCCGCTCTTGAGCAGATAGCCACCGCTTGGCGTCATTTCGAAGAAATCAGGAATGTCGGGATGTGATACCGGAGCATCGGTCTCGTCGGGGAGCAGATTTCCCTCCGAGACATAGGCGACATAATGCGTTTTGTCGTTCTCGGCGAAGAGATGGTAGTAGGGCTGGTCCTTGGAGGGGCGCATGTCTTCCGGGATCGCTTCGTACCATTCATCAGAATTGGCGAACACCGGATCGACATCAAAGATGACACCACGAAAATCGAAAAGCCGGTGGCGCACGATCTGTCCGATCTGGAATTTGGCTTGGCGGTGATCAATCGCAGAATGCGGGTAACCGTCTTCACGAAGGTCCAGTGCTGGTGCTTCAGCGCTACCGGATGAATCATCCGCAACTGCCGACGCCTCGCTCGTCACTACCGCCTGCTTTCGGCGTCCAAACAGCGCTGCGATGCGCTTTGCTATGCCTCGTTCTTGGCTCATCACCGGCCAATGTGATAGAGGTTGCAGCAACCGACAAGATTTGGGCCGCAGATGGCTGAAAAAAAATCGCGCAGCCGGCGGCCTCGGGGACGGTCGGCGCGCAAGACCGGAGGGTCACCGCTCTACGCTGCGGTGGACCTTGGTACGAACAATTGCAGACTGTTGATCGCTGCGCCGAACCGCAGCGGTTTTAGCGTGGTCGATTCGCACTCGCAAATCGCACGCCTCGGAGAGGGGCTTGCTGAAACCGGCCGACTGTCCGACGCAGCAATGGAGCGGGCCTTCAGCGCCATGGAAGCGATTTCCAGAAAACTGAAGGCGAGACGCGTTGGCCGCATCCGTTGCATCGCCACAGAAGCCTGTCGCAAAGCCGAGAACGGCGCTGAATTCATAGCAGAGATCCGCAAGCGCACCGGCCTGACATTCAAGATCATAGGCCCTTCGGAAGAGGCGCGGCTGGCATTGATTGGCTGCCACAACCTGATCGACCAGGCGGCAGAACATGTTCTGGTGCTCGATATTGGCGGGGGATCGACAGAGCTTTCTCTTGTCGACGCGCACCGCGCCCGCGAGAATGGCCTCAACGGCATGCTCAAACATGCGCCAATCAAGGCGTGGACGAGTATTCCCTATGGTGTCGTCACGCTGACGGAGGCCTATCAGCATCTCGGCGAGGCTGACGCCTATCCGGCTATGCTCGCAGCAGTGAAAGAGCATGTTGAGACATGGGCCGGGCAACACAATATTCGACAGGCTCTTGAGAAAGAGACGTCGCACATCATCGGAACGTCCGGCACGGTGACGTGTGTTGCGGGCGTGCATTTCGGACTGGAGCGCTATCGCCGGGACCTGGTCGATGGAAAGTGGATGGACCGTGCCGGAGGCGTAGAGACGATGCAGGCCCTGATAGAAGCAGGGCCGGAAGGGCGCGCGCAATTCGCCACGATCGGTGAAGATCGGGCCGGACTCATGCTGGCAGGCTGCGTGCTCATGGAGGCTGTGTGGTCCCTTGCGCCGCATGCGAGGATCAGGGTCGCCGATCGCGGACTGAGGGAAGGACTGCTGCTTTCGATGATGCGAGGGCCAAAGAAAAAGCGTCGCAGCAGGGGTGGTCGCGGCAAAGGCAAGGCAAGGACAGGTGCGGCAGAAGCGCCGAAGGTGGCAAAATGACAGATGATGGAAAGCGCCGCTGGAAAGGGCCTCCCAAGCAGGAAAAGCAGACCTCCGGCCGGCGGATGACCGAGCGGAAGATCATTGCGTACAATGCCAAGGATGAGAGTTCCAAGCGCTGGATCGAGCGGCAGCTCTCCGACCCCTATGTGCAGCGCGCCAAGGCGGACAATTTTCGCGCGCGCGCCGCATACAAGCTGATTGAGATCGACGAAAAGACCAATCTGCTCAAAGGCGCGACGCGTGTTGTCGACCTTGGCTGCGCACCGGGCGGCTGGCTTCAGGTCTGCCTGCGGCGCGGCGTAAAGGAAATCGTGGGCATAGACCTTCTGGCCGTGGATCCGATTCCTGGCGCTCACATTGTTCAGGGTGACATTAACGAGCCAGACGATGTCGAACGGATGATTCAAGGGCTATCGGGATCGCCGGATCTTGTCCTGTCCGACATGGCGGCCAATACGACAGGCCACAAGCAGACTGACAGTCTGCGCACCGCAGCGCTTGCGGAGATGGCGCTCTGGTTTGCTGGCGAACATCTCGTCCGCGGTGGAAGCTTCTGTAGCAAAGTGTTCCAGGGCGGCGCGACACCTGACATGCAGAAGCAGCTCAAAGCCATGTTCAAGACCGTCAAACACGTGAAGCCACCGGCTAGCCGCGCCGGTTCGCCGGAACTCTTCGTCGTGGCTCAAGGGTTTCGCGGCAAGTCATGAGTGCTGTGCGAATTGCCCGGGCGGCGTCACCCGGCGAAGTAAGGGCCGTCGCCTTCGACGCAGGCGGACGCCCCATTTCAACCTTCATCGAGCGCTGGGGCGGACATGGCCAGCCGCCTTCGGCCGGAGAGACGGTGACGGGTCGGCTTCGACAGGTATCTCCATCCGATGGCGGCGCTTTCTTTGAGCTGGAGAGCGGTACAGAAGTTTTCGTGCGCGGGGAGGTTTCCGGGGGGCTCACTCAGGGTGCCCAGGCGAATCTTGTCATCGTTGCAGAGCAGCGAGGAGGCAAACTCGCCAGAGCACGGATCACCGCGGGACCAGCGCTGGAGATGTCGGCGTTTGAGCGATGGCAGTCCTCATTGCCGGGAGAGGGCGGCAGCCCTGTTGAAGAAGGGCGGGACGCTACGGACGATGTAGGGCGAGTGTTCGATGACGTCCTCTCACCGATGGCGGGGCTTTCCGGCGGTGGCAAGATCCAGATCACTCCGACACCCGCCCTTGTTGCAGTGGATATAGACAGCGCCGGCAGACTGTCGAAAGGCAGCGCTGGCGCCAGAGCGCTGGCGATCAATCGCGAAGCCGTCGCCGAAGCGGCTCGGCAGATCGCAGTGCGGCGGTTGGGTGGCCTTATCGCCATCGACTGTGTTGCACCGATCAACCGTGAGGCGGGCGAGAAACTGAGAGCCGGGTTCGTGGCGTCATTTTCTCGGTGTTCCGACCGGGCCGTCGACGCGCTCCGGCCATCCAGGTTCGGTCTCCTGGAAGCAAAGATCGAGTGGCGACGAACGCCGCTAAGCGAACTGATGCTAGACGAATCTGGTGAACCAAGTGCGGAAACCCGGCTTCTGGCGCTGTTTCGAGAAGTAGAGCGAGAAGCAGGTGCAGATCGTACGGCGTTTTTCAGTGTGATCCTGTCTAAAGCGCTGATGGATGTCTATAAGGCGCGCAAAAGGATGTGTGACGCGCTGCTGAGCGATGCGTTTTCAGGACGCGTTTCAGTCTCACAGGAGATCAGCACGACAAACAAGGTGGCCCGCATATGAGCAAAGCCAAATGTCCCGTCTGCGAAACCCGCATGGCGCAGGCCGAATTCCGGCCTTTTTGTTCCAAGCGCTGCGCAGACGTCGATCTATCGCGGTGGCTGAAGGGCGGATACGCCATTCCCGGCCGTCCGGCAGATCAGGCGGAGGAGACGCCGAGTTACAAGGAAGAGCGGGACGAATAGCGCGACTGAGCCGGTCAATCGGAACCGGAAGGCGTTGAAGCCATTTCATTAAACCAGATCTGAAGGACCGTTCCGATGAAAGCCCTGCCGCTCATTTCCGCCATTTGCATCTTTGCGGCCTGTACGGGGCCAACGCCGGCCGAAAGGCCCGGCGAAACGGTGGATGCCTCGACAAACGCCACCTATCAGCGCGTAACGTTTGAGGGTCGGGAAGCCACCGAGATGGAGATCGCGGCTTGTGAAGCGGTTGGTGGAGAAGTGCAGAAGGCTGGCTTGCTCGGCGCCGAACATTGTATCCAGTCGCTGCCTGACGATGGCAAGGTCTGCACGGATAGTTCCGATTGTGTCGGGCGGTGCATGGTGTCCGGCGAGTCAGTTGAGGTCGGGGCTGAAACAGTGGGGCAATGCGCGGCCACCGACAATCCATTCGGCTGCTTCCAGCTGGTCAAGGACGGCGTTGCCGACGGCATGCTCTGCGTCGACTAGTCTGGGACCATCATTCTTATTCGGCGGCGCGGGGTGGTGACACGTCGAGCAGGTGGGCCTGTGCTTCATCGCGGTGCTTCTTGAGATATTTCATGAAGGGCGTGCCGCCTGTTCCGACTTCGGTATCGTTGCCAGGACCGCCCTTTGACTGCTTGTTAATATAGGTCGCCGCGTATTCCAGATGACGCGTGCGGAAGCGGGCGAGCTTCAGGACATTGTCATTATAGAGCTGCCGGATGGCGGAGTCTTCGGACTGGCCAACCCAGTCTCGCACATTGCTGACGGCGCGGACGTCCTCAATGAAGCGACGATGCCCGACAGGGCGGTAGGCATGCAGCTCGTCAAGATAATGGCGCAGCGGATCGTCTGCGTGGGAGATGCCGAACAGTGCGTCCATTGTCGGCACGATGGATGACTGCGAACCAGTCTGGCCGCGGAAAGCCTGCGGCTTGCCCTTACCTTGGGGAACGCCTTCATAAATCAGTCCGTCGCCAAGCGCCGGATTGTCTTTCCAGCCATGGATGTAGGGGCGGACGCGATTGAAATAGATGTAGGGGTCGCAGCGCTCCGGCATCCGGTCGAAGATGGCGTTGACGTCATCCCAGCCAACGGAGAGGCGCTGAAGTGCGGCTTTGATAGCGTCAGCGTCTTCGGCTGTGCAGGCGGCGATGAGTTCGGGAATTGTAGCAAGCATATCGCCTGCCCGGGCCTCGATGGCGACATGAACAAGCACGAACCAGGCCTCGTCGGCGCCGGAGAGGAAGGGCTGGATCATGTAGACATTGGAGAGATCAACCGGCCCATCGGTGTCGACCTTCGCCCAGTTGTCGAGCACATAGCTCGAATAGGTCAGGAGGGGCTTCTGGTCGAGCGCGTCAGCAAGCTGCCAGCAGGGCAGGGCAAGGCACTTGGGCAGGCTTGTTGGGGCTTCCGGCTCACCCCAGACATAAGACTGGACCATGAAGGTGTAATGCACGAAAGCCTTACGGATCTGATGGTCGGTGGCGGTCTTGCAGAATGCAGCGAGGTCGATAACAGGCAGGCGCGCAAGCAGTTCGCGCACGCGACCGGTCACGATGAGGTGCGGCAGATTCATCGCCATCTCGACGGCTGGGTCGAGCATGGAGGGGAGCGCGACTTTGTCTGCATCGTGACTGCAGAGAAAACCGCGTTCGCGTGAAATACCGTAAGCGTCGAGTGGTTGAATGCTGGCCATGTCTCGCTCCCTGATAGTTGTGTTTGAAACTATCTTTCACCGAATTCACGCAAGGTAAAGCCCCAGTCTTCAGCCGGGATCGGCAATGCGAAATGGCGGCAGTCGGCGCCTATTTACGTGCTGGTTCATAGTCGAGCAGTTTCGTTCCAGCGCGCTCGCACCGCAGCCGACAAAGCGGACTGAGGCGGCTTCTATCGTGATTGGTTCGCGCGAATTGGCTGAGCTGATATTGCCGCTTCGAATGCTGAGACGGCATTGTCGTGTAAGTTACCAGAGTTGGTGCTACTGTCGTTTTCGAGAGATTCGACTAGGGGGCATTCGACATGACTAAGATCAGCATTTTGTTTTCCGTATTGCTCGCGACTTTCGTCGTATCTTCGTGCGGTTCCCGTGCGGGCACCTCGGAGCACCCCACTTTCGCCGTAGATCCGGGTGAACGATACGTCAAACTGGCTCTTGCCCTCGATGTCGTGACCGACGGTGGATTCCTTTTTGAGTATCGCGGGCCCGAAGCGTGGAAGATTGAAGCGAGCGAGCAGTCGATGTCACTCGCAGACATTGAAGCTGAAGCGCGGGCACTTGTTTCAGAACTTTCGAGCGTGAGAGATGGCCACCCGGAGCAGGAACGTCTTGAATCGCTTCGATTTCAAGTTCGTGGCATGATTGGGCGCATCAAGGTGCTGCTGGGTGAGACGAAAGGATTCAATGAAGAGGCTCAGGAGATATTCGGCGTATCTCCGCCACAGATTTCTAATTTGCAGGCCGAGGCTGCACTTGCGCGGCTCAATGAACTGGTGCCGGGTGAAGGCGATCTGGCTGAGCGTGTCGCGGCATTCAAGGCTCGCATGAGAGTACCTGACGAGAAGCTCGAAGTGGTCTACCGTGCTGCGGTCGAGGCCTGTCGCGATGAGACCGCAAAATACATCGACCTTCCTGCTGGCGAAGGGGTAGAGCTTGTGTTCGTAGACCAGCTTCCGGCCGCTGGCCGGTACGATTATCTAGGAGACTTTCAGGGGCGAGTCACGATCAATCGCGCGACAGCTGGAATCGGAAATGCGCTATACATTGGATGCCACGAGGCTTATCCGGGACACCACTTGCGGGCGATCCTGAGGGAAGCGAAATATGGTCGTCACGATTGGCCAGAGTTCGATGCGCTCACACTCTTCGGGCCAGATTCTCTTCTTTCCGAGGGCCTGGGGCAATATGCCGTCGACCTCGCGTTTCCATTGGACGCAAGAACTACTTACTATGAACAGACGCTATTTCCGCTCGCTGGACTTGAACCGGCTGATGCTGCCCTGTTTGCCCAGTTCAACGAAACGCTGAAAGCTGTTGAGCCGTACGCGACAATCGAAGTGCCGCGAGCCTACCTCGACGGACGCATGACGCGCGATGAGGCTATAGATGCTCAAGTTCGATATGGCCTGCAGCCGCGCGAGCGAATGGCCGGCATGTTCGGGTTCGTCGATGCGTTCCGCACCTACGTCATCACATACTCCCTGGGCGAGCGGCTTGTCGAAACGCTTATCGGCGACGATGCGTCAGGTCCGGAAACCCATTGGTCAGCGTTCAAGTCACTCAATGAGGCGATGGTGACGCCAGACCTGCTGGCGGTCAAAGAGTGGGAGTGATCATCGCGGGCAATGCATGCCCGTAGCCGATCGACAGATAGCGGATTTCAGCTTCTCCGAACAAAGGGGCTTTTCGAACCGGGACGACTCCCTTATTAGGCCGAAAAGGGAGCTCCCCACATGAAAATCCGACAAGCCATTACTTTCGATGACGTGCTTCTGCAGCCCGGCCCGAGCGAGGTCATGCCTGCGAATGTGGACGTCTCAACCCTCCTGACGAAAACCATTCCGCTCAACATCCCGCTCCTGTCTGCGGCGATGGACACGGTAACCGAGGCGCGCCTTGCCATTGCGATGGCGCAGGCAGGCGGCATCGGCGTCGTCCACCGTAATCTGACGGTCGAAGAACAGGCCGGACAAGTTACCCAGGTTAAAAAATATGAGAGCGGCGTGGTGATGAACCCTATCACGATCGCGCCAACCGCGAGCCTGAAAGACCTTCAGGACATCAAGGAACGGACCGGGTTTTCCGGCGTGCCGGTTGTCGAAAAGGATGGCACGGTTGTGGGCATCATCACGAACCGCGATACGCGTTTTGTCGACGATCTCAATGCCAAGGTGGCAAGCCTGATGACGCGCGACGTCGTCTCCGTGACCATGGACACGCCAATAGAAGATGCGCGCCAGCTGCTCCACAAGCACCGGATTGAACGTCTCGTTATCGTTGACGAGGTTGGAAAATGCGTCGGCCTGCTCACCGTGAAGGACATGGAGAAGGCGCAGCTCAACCCGAACGCCGCCAAGGACGAGCAGGGTCGGCTTCGCGTCGCCGCTGCATCCACTGTTGGCGATGCTGGTTTCGAGCGCACACAGGCCCTCATCGATGCAGGCGTCGATGCGGTTGTGATCGATACCGCGCACGGGCACAGCCAGTCTGTGCTGGACGCTGTGACACGCGCAAAGAAGCTGTCGAACTCGGTCCAGATCATTGCTGGCAATGTCGCCACGGGCGATGCCACCAAGGCACTGATCGATGCGGGTGCGGACTGTGTGAAGGTCGGTATTGGCCCCGGCTCGATCTGCACAACGCGGATCGTTGCCGGCGTTGGCGTGCCGCAGCTGACCGCGATTGAGGATTGTGCGAACGCCGCCGCAAAGACGGGCACACCGATCATCGCCGATGGCGGGATCAAATTCTCCGGCGACTTTGCAAAGGCGCTGGCAGCAGGCGCATCGACGGCAATGATGGGATCGGCCTTTGCGGGCACTGAAGAAGCGCCTGGCGAGGTCTTCCTGTTCCAGGGCCGCAGCTACAAGGCCTATCGGGGCATGGGCTCACTTGGTGCCATGTCGCGCGGCTCTGCTGACCGCTATTTCCAGAAAGAAGTCTCCAATGACAAGCTTGTGCCCGAAGGCATTGAAGGCCAGGTGCCGTTCAAGGGGCCGATCGGAAACATTATCCACCAGATGGTTGGTGGGCTTCGCGCAGCGATGGGCTATGTCGGAGCCAAGACGGTGCAGGAACTTCACGAGAAAGCCGAATTTGTCCAGATTACGGGCGCGGGGCTCTCCGAAAGTCATGTCCATGATGTAACGATGACCCGCGAAGCGCCGAATTATTCCATCAGCCGCTAGCCTGGACGGGCCTCCAGACCCGTCTGCGCATCAGAATAAGCAGAACAAACGCTGCGCAGCCGATGCCGACAGCCGCAGGAAACAGGCCCGTTGTCCAAGAATATTGCTCCAATGCGAGCATGACAAAGCCATTTCGAAGCGCGCCGAGGGCAAAGAATGTCGCATTCTCCTCGTGCGGGAGGTTCCACGCCTTGCGAACGGACGGGCCGAAGCCGAGCAGGTCCACGCCGGTAAGGATGAGGACGGCATAAAGCGGATCAGCGGTGACCCACCAGAGGGGCAGGGCAGACAAAGCGAGACTGAGGAAGGTCCAGTCCGAGCCTGTCACGGATGTGTCGGCAGATTTTGACAGGGCCAGCAGAGCGACACCGCCGGTGATCAGTCCCGATACCGCTATGGGCCAGGCACCGACGCCAGCCCCGCCAGCAAGTTGTGCTGTTGCAACGACGAAGGTGACGGCGGCCCATATCAACCAGGAGAAGACGTGCGGACGCGTTTTCCCGCGGATGATGGCTCGGACATATGGGTAGAAAGCGAGGAAGGTCAGCGCCATGGCTGTGGCGCTGAAGGCCTCCTTTGAGAGGAGAAGATCGGTCAAGGTGATGTCTTTGGAGTTCGCCACATGGGTGTCATCGGGGGGCTTTCCCCCAACACGCTGAATTCGTCAATTTTCTTGAATCCGAACGCCGAGTAGAAACCGTAGTTTGCGGGGTTTGAGTTCTCAAGGTAGACAGGCAGGCCCTCCTTGTCGGCCGCAGTCAGTACCGGATTCATCATCGCCTTTCCAAGTCCCTTGCCGCGCGCGGCTTTTCGTGTGCCAATCGTGAAAAGATAGATGTGCGGCTCGCGGGGGTGATGCTTTTCCATTGCTCTGCCAGCCGCCATGCCGCGCCTCATCGAGCCTTTCGTGCCGTGAATTACTTGCGCGGCCATCAGCTGTAAGAGCGAAAAAGGCGGGAAGCGCAGGTTGGCTTCATGGGTGGCCCACATGGTCGCGGCCTCGTTGCCATGCATGTGACAAAACCCCTGCTTCAGATAGATATCGCGCGCCATGATCCGGAAGAGGGGACGCAGAGCACGCCCGCTACCGAACAGCCATAGGTTGAATGGGTCTTCCGCGAACGCCTCGGCTGTAATGTCGCCCAGCTGGCGCCAGTCTGCGTGATCGCTGAGACGGATCTCTGGCGGAAGGTCAACGTGCATCATCTGAAGCGCGGGCTCGTTTGGTTATTGGTGTTTGCGGATGCAGTCATGGAACCCGCTATGCATGTCCTCCTCGAAATCAATGCTGATGTCGAGAACGTCGTCTTCTCCGAATTTACCCATCCGCAGCTTGTCCGCCACCCAGAAATAGTCGATGAGCTTCCGGCTGAGTTCCAGGCTGTAGATATGATGGTCCGTCCTGACCCCACGGTAGTCCAGCTGTCGGTTCAGGCTCATGTTCATGCCGGGCAGCCCCCATTGCAGAACCATTTTGGGGGTGTCGCCCTGGTAGCTTTTCAGTCCGAACGTGAAGAGGTGAACGCCCTCATTGTCGCGTCCTAGCAGCAGGTAGCCTAAATCTGCTGACAGGCTGACAACGCACTGCTCAGCCTTGTAATTGTATACGACCACCCAGTTACCGCCTTCGCTGAAATCGTCGTACTGCGCATGTGCCTGTGCTGTGAGCAGCATGCCAGCCGCCATAAACGATGCGAGTTTTTTCAATCTCTCCGTCTCCCATCCTGTAATTCGAGGTCCAGCTTACGGGCGGTTGGATCGTCGGGGCAAGTTGAGGTGGCGGGGTGGATCGTACCGGGTCAATCGCGCAGCGCGGGGATAACCCTAGACTGCGAGCCCGTTGAGCAGGGCGATGCTACCGACCGACGCTGCGTTGCGATGCTTCATCAGCGCCTGGTACTCGTCGCAGTGATACCAGCCTCTGGCGGTGTCCTGATCTGGAAACTCCGCGATGATGGTGCGTGTGCAGGACCATTCACCTTCCAGCACGGTCGGGCTTTCCTCGACAGCGAGGAGCTTGCCGCCATGCGCGGAAAAGATGTCCATGAACCCGGCTTCATATTTGCCGTATGTTTCGCGGTCATAAATGGTGATTTGCGCGACGATGTATGCGGCCATTGTCTGTCCTCCTCCTCCAGCCGCGCCATCTAAGAATACACATGAACAGGTGTCTATTGGTTTCCATGACGGGCAAGCGGGCTTAAAGCGAGCCTCACAAATACCGATGAGGTCTACCCATGCGCGACGGCGGAAGAATTGCAGCAGCGATTGATGTGCTGACGGACGTTCTCAACCGGCACCAGCCGGTCAAGTCGGCCGCGCGCGACTGGGGCAAGCGGGCCCGCTACGCAGGCTCCAAGGATCGCGCCTGGGTGTCCGGCCTCGTTCTTGATGCCCTGCGCAAGCGCAATTCCATCGCGCACGCCATGGGCTCGGATGAGCCGCGTGCGCTCGTTCTCGGCGCGCTCGCCCATGCCTGGAAGTGGGACATCATGCGTATCGACGGCGCGATGGATGAAGACCACGCCCCCTCCAAGCTGACGCTTGAAGAGCGTGAGCGCCTCGTCATGGCACCCGATGTCACCGCAGCGCCGCATGTTTCCGGTGACTATCCCGAATGGATGGAGCCGATGATGGACCGCGTCTTCGGAGAGGAGAAGGTGGTTGAGGCGCAGGCCATGGCCGTGCGGGCCGATGTCGACATCCGTGTGAACACGCTGAAGGTCGATGCCGAAAAGGCGGGCGGCCCAATGCGGTCTGCCAGCGCCGAAGTTTCACCGCTCCTCAAGAACGCCTATCACATTCCGGCGCGCGATCCGTCCGAACGCGAAGCGTCGCTCGAAAGCATCCCGGCCTATTCCAAGGGCTGGGTCGAGGTGCAGGATGCCGGCTCGCAGATCGCAGCCGCCGCATCGAATGCCAAGCCGGGTGAACAGGTCCTCGATTACTGCGCAGGTGGTGGCGGCAAGACGTTGGCCATGGCCGCGATGATGGAAGGCAAGGGGCAGGTTCACGCCTATGACATTGATGGTCGCAGGTTGTCAGCGCTGATCCCCCGCCTGAAGCGCTCTGGCGCGCACAATGTCCAGCTTGTCCATCCGAAGGAGCCGGAAGCGCTTGAAGCGCTGAAGGGCCAGATGGATGTCGTCTTTGTCGATGCCCCGTGCACCGGTACGGGCACCTGGCGGCGCCGGCCGGATGCGAAATGGCGTCTGAAGGACAAGCAGCTCGCCAAGCGTGTCGAAGAGCAGCGCGAAATCCTGCAGGTGGCAAGCGCCTTCGTGAAGCCGGGCGGCCGGCTGGTCTATGCAACCTGCTCATTCCTGATCGAGGAAGACGAGGACAGGGTGTCGGAGTTTCTCGCGGCGAATGACGGATTTTCCGAGCTCAGCGCCGCCGAGGCCGCGATCGCGTCGGGCCTGCTGACAGATGAAGGGGCGGCGGCGGTGAAAGCAGGTTGCAAGTCCGGGACATCAGTGCGACTCACCCCACGCAGCGCGGGGACCGACGGCTTCTTCTTTTCAGTAATGAAAAGGGTGCGTTGACCCTTGGGCCAATTTCATTCGACTTCGGCGTTGTTGGAGCTGATGATCTGTTCAAGCTGAGACTGGCTCAGGTCACTTGTCAGTTTCAAGCCGGCGAAGATTTCATTGAGCCATCGAACGGTGGCTTTCAGGTACATTCCGTCCACCTCCACGGCCACAACCCGCTTGCGCGTTATCGCGCCGTCATGCTTCAGCTTCATGCCCTGGAGCGTGATGTCAGTTATCGCTGCGCGAACCGTTCTGTTGCCAATTCTGACAATCACAAACCGATTGCAATGGTAACGTTGAGATCGCTCCACCTGCCGTCTGGTATGAGTTTGCGCAATCGCAAATGAGACAATGCCGCCTGCTATGAAGGCTGCCATAATCAGCCAGTTGGACGGATTGTTCAGCTGCGATACCGTGTCCATGGTGCTGCGCTGCTGGGCCGCTGAAGCCGTGTGGAGCTGCTGTGAGCCGTGTCCCGGCATCGCGGCCCGGTCGTTTGCTTCTTCCGTCGACGGCGTCGATCCGGCCGACCCCGCAAACTGACCGGCTTGATCACGCATTTTTGCGACTGGTGGCGGATTCGCGACAACACAGCCGTTCATCTTCTGAACCTTGCCCAGGTGATCGCCGACGTCGGCAGGTATCTGAGCCTTCAACTCGTCGCTCGCGATGCCCTCCCTGCCCAGCACGTAAAGATTGACAGTCTGCTGAAGGCTATCAGCGTAGTCCCTTATGGTATCGAGTTCCTCCTGAATACTTTCCGGATTTTCGACACCGGACGCGACAGGAGTGGCAGACCAAGCTTGCAATCTCTCCTGGAGTACGGCGACATCTTCCTTCGGAATAATCGCCCCGCCCGCAGCCTGGACTTCGCGGACCTGTATCAGAAGCTTGAGATAGTCATCGAGAGAACTGCAAGTGTCGTCTGCGAGAGCTGAAGGTACGATTCCCAGACATAACAGTGCGGCAGTCAGATGCCTGCCAAAATATCGATGCAGCGTCTCAATTTCCATCTGCCTATACTTTCCGTGAAGGAAGGGTAGCAGAGA